>Ga0210409_10000613_pt1 | contig 54152 bp, 42 predicted proteins | sample IncBWH17MmetaG_FD_161649 | JGI IMG/M metagenome (GOLD analysis project Ga0210409, IMG submission 161649) | Forest soil microbial communities from Barre Woods Harvard Forest LTER site, Petersham, Massachusetts, United States - Inc-BW-H-17-M | ecosystem: Environmental > Terrestrial > Soil >... | reverse complement strand
TGCAGTCCGGCGATGGAGCGCAATCGCCAATGCGAAGAGGCGGTATCAGCGACAGCTTCGCCATTCAGAATCTGCTCTTCCGTCTTACGAGCGGCGAGAACCCCGCGTGCGCGCTCGCGAACGCATCGCAACAGGTCGTCGACGGTTGCCCCGCGACCGATCGAGGCGAGCACAATCCAGAGAATGGCCAGCGCAGCGGAGAGAACGATCGCCGCGATCACAAAGCGCAAACCGCTACCCGCGAAGATGCACGAGATGGCCTGCGAGATGAGAAAAGGCTGACCGGTGCGAAGATAGAAGAGATCGGCATTCGACACCGGGAGCGTGTCGAAATACTCAATCGCCGCGAAGGCCGCCAGCAGCAAAGCCGTCCCGCCAAAACACCAACGCCAGATCACCTCTGCAAGAGGCACGGAAGGCCGACGAAATATCGCTCGAAAACCTTCCAGGGTTGGAGACCATCCGGCCATGGTTTGTAGGATAACTTTTGTAGGATACCTCAGCAGCGGGAATTCTCACGGCCAGATCGGATTTCGGTGGTGGGTGGTTGTTGTTCGGTGTCGGCGTTCGGTTTTTCGCGTTCGGTTTCGCCTCAGATGGGCATGCTTGTCACGGCCGTTGTCGCGTATACGCAAGACGATTACAAACTTTTACAAGTCCTTAGTACTTCTCAGTTCTCGACTTCCATCGGCTCGTGACATTTTCGCAACTTGAGCGGTCAACGCGACATCCAATGACTTAAGTGCGTCTCTACGTGATCAACTTTCTATAACGTGCCGGGCAGTTATGTCCGGCCTCAGCATTTTATGGAGGAGAAGTTCGATGAAGTCACTGAAGTTCGGAGCACTCGTGCTCGCCGCGGCGGTGAGTCTGTCTCTGGGGGCGTTCGCCAAAGACAAGAATGAAGGGAAATTTTCTCTGGCCGACTCAGCCCAGATCGGATCCTCTCAGCTAAAGCCCGGGGACTATAAGGCAGAGTGGGACGGAACTGGTTCGGACGTGCAGGTGAAGATTCTGCAGGGCAAGAACGTGGTCGCCACAACCCCGGCAAAACTGGTCGACAAGCCGAATGCACAGGACTCTGTGACCTTTGGCGCGGCGAGCGGTACAAAGACCGTCGATGAAATTGATTTTAGCCACTTCCACAAGGCTCTGGTGTTTGGAACGGCGCAGACTGCGGAAAAATGATCGCGCTTGAAGTGGAGTGTCAGAGACGAGCCTGGATCCTGTGAAACAATTGGGCGAGACAGCGTTTCGTCGACAAACAGCAACGAGAAAGGCGGGATCTCACCCGCCTTTTCTGTTTCTTCGCACTGTTCCGTGGCGCCGTATGGTTGCGAACGAGCGACTCGAAATCAACCGCACCTGGCTACTTCACGACGAGGTTCAGTAGCTTTCCAGGAACGAAGATCTCTTTCACGATCTGCTTTCCCGCGATGGCAGCTTTCACCTTCTCGTCTTTCAACGCACGCTCTTTGACAAGAGGCTCACCAGCTTCGGCAGGCACCAGCACTTTGCCGCGCAGTTTGCCATTTATCTGGACCGGAATCTCGATCTCTTCTTCTTTCGCAAGCGCGGGATCGTACTTCGGCCAGGGCGCGCGCAATAAATTTGATTTCTCGCCGAGCGTCTCCCAGAGTTCGTGCGCGAGATACGGGGCGAAGGGCGCGAGTAACAACACCAGATCGCGCTGCACCTGCGCCAGCAACGCTATCGGGATTGTTCCCTGCGAGATTTTTTCTTCGGCACCATAAAGTTCGTTGACCAACTCCATGATGGCCGCGATGCAGGTGTTGAAATGCCAGCGGCCCTTGAAGTCCTCGGTGACGCGCTTGATCGTCTGGTGCAGTTTGCGCTGAATCTGGCGGGCTCCGCCCGACAAGTCCGCAGGAACGGCCTGGCGCCAGCCCGCAGAATCCGGCTTCGCATTCCGCATGGTGAAGCGGTACACGCGCCCCAGGAAACGCTGGATGCCCTCGATGCCCGTATCCTGCCAGTCCAAATCACGGTCCGGCGGCGCCGCGAACAGACTGTACAGACGTGCGGCATCCGCGCCGTAGCGCGCGACCATCTCATCCGGCGAGACGATGTTTCCGAGACTCTTCGACATCTTACCGCCGTCTTTGATCACCATGCCTTGGGTGAACAGGCGCGCGACGGGCTCATCATTTTTGACCAGTCCGATGTCGCGCATGAACTTCGTCCAGAAGCGCGAGTAGATCAAGTGCAGGATGGCGTGCTCGACGCCGCCGATGTATTGATCGATCGTGAACCAATAGGCGATTTCTTTCGAGTCGAAGGGCGCGCGGTCGTTGTGCGCGTCGGCGTAACGGTAGAAGTACCACGACGAGTCGACGAACGTGTCCATCGTGTCCGTCTCGCGCCGCGCCGGCCCACCACACTTCGGGCAGGTGCTGTTCACGAACTCTGGCACATTCGCCAGCGGAGACGCGCCCGTAAGCGTGATCTCCACGTTCTCCGGAAGGATCACCGGCAAGTCTTTCTCCGGCACCGGAACGATTCCATCCTTTTCGCAATACAGCATCGGAATCGGAGTGCCCCAATAACGCTGGCGGGAGACACCCCAATCTTTCAGGCGAAACGTGACCGTAGGCTTGCCGAACTTGTTCTGCTCGGCAAACTCCGCCATCTTCTTGATGGCCTCCTTGCTCGTAAGACCGCTGAACTGTCCCGAGTTCACGACCAAACCAGCTTCCGCGACGAACGGCAGCGGCGGATCCATCACGGTCTCGTCCGATTCTCCGCTCAACGGAAGCACCACGACGCGAATCGGCAGCTTGTACTTCTTCGCAAATTCGTAATCGCGTTCGTCATGCGCGGGCACGCTCATGATCGCGCCTGTGCCGTAATCCATCAGGATGTAGTTCGCCACCCAGACGGGCAACGGCTCCTGATTGAACGGATTCTTGGCATAGCGGCCTGTAAAAATGCCGTGTTTCTCAATCTCTCCGATGTCACCGGTCTCTTTTGCCTTGCGCTGCTCCGCGATCAACTGATCGACTTTGGCGCGCAGATTGGCGTTGTTCGCGGTCATATCGCGAATGATGGGGTGCTCGGGCGCAAGCTGCACCGAAGTCGCGCCGTAGATCGTGTCGATGCGCGTCGTGAAGACAGTAATGGTCGACCCGGCCGGGCCCACGGTGCCACCCAGGTCGAAGTCAACCAGCGCTCCTTCGCTGCGGCCGATCCAGTTGCGCTGCATGGTGCGCACTTTTTCGGGCCAGCCATCGAGTTTGTCGAGATCGCGCAGCAACTCGTCCGCGTACTTCGTGGTACGCAGGAACCATTGCTCCAACGCTCGCTGCTCGACGAGCGTGTCCTCGTGCCGCCAGCAGTAGCCGCCAACTACCTGTTCGTTGGCCAGCACGGTGGCGCACTTCGGGCACCAATTGACCTTGCTCTTCTTGCGATAGGCGAGGCCTTTCTCGAAGAGCTTCAGAAAAAACCACTGGTTCCAGCGGTAGTAATCCGGCAAACAGGTGGTGACTTCACGCGACCAGTCGTAACCGAAGCCCAGGCGCTTCATCTGCGCCTTCATGTTGGCGATGTTGGCGAGCGTCCACTCGCGCGGCGGCGTGTTGTTTTTGATCGCCGCGTTCTCCGCAGGCAAACCGAACGAATCCCAACCCATGGGATGCAGCACGTTGTAGCCGTTCATCCACATGTAGCGGGCGAGCGCGTCGCCGATGGCGTAGTTGCGCACGTGGCCCATGTGGAGCGCGCCCGAAGGATAGGGCAGCATCTCGAGCACGTAATACTTCGGCATGCTCGAGTTGGACTGGGCGGCGTAGAGCGAGGGGTCCTGCTCCCAGCGCTCGGACCACTTCATTTCAACGCGCTGCGGGTCATAGCGCTCGTCGCGGGCGGTGGCTACTTTTTCATCCTGGGGCATAGAGAAGTGGAACACGCTCAGGGTAATCTTTCATTTTACAACGGGAGGACGGGATGGTCTCACCCACCGGTATTGCGAACGGGGCCGATCGTTCATTCTGCGAGCGAAAGCTTCCCGGAGCCGGCGGCGCCGGAATCCTCAGCAGCGTCGCCGTTGCGCCAAAAATAGCGCTGCATGCTTGATCCGCAGAAATACAGCCAGAAAGCAACCCCGAGCAGTGTCACGCTCCGGAATACTCGGAGCGCGAGCGAAAGAACATCCATGTCGGAGAAGTAGTCCCTCGCGGCCAACACGCTTTGGTGGCTTGTATGGTGAGTGAGCGAAAACAGCACGGTCGGAATGTATGTGATCTCGCTAAAAATCCAACAGAGCGGATACAAGGCAAGCGCGCGGCTCACCACCACCGCCATATCTTTCTTGGTCATTGGGTCCTTCCAGCAAGAGATAGCCAAAGGACTCGAATGCTAGGTGCAAGTTCGCTCTTAATCAAGCCCGCCGGGTCGTCTTCACCAGAGCCTTTAACGCCTCCACATTTCTCCGGTCGTCGCCCGGCCGGTCGATGGGCGTCTCGGCGATGAAGGCCGCTTGCGCGGTTCGGGGATCGTTTAACAAGCGGCGAAAGGCTTCGCTGCCGATCTTCCCTTTCCCCACGTGCTCGTGCCGATCGAGCTTTGAGCCGCGGTCGCACTTGGCGTCGTTGCAATGCCACACGTGGACATTCTTCAGCCCGACCGTCCCGTCAAGATGGCGCAGCGTCTCCCGCATGCCCTTAGCGCTCACGATGTCGTAGCCGGAGACGTGCGTGTGACAGGTATCGATACAGGCTCCAACCGGAACGATGCTGCCCAGAATGCCGAGCATCTCCGCGACCTGTTCAAACGAACCACCCAGTGAAAACTCCGCGCCGGCGGTGTTCTCGATGAGGATCGTGAGCTTCGCCCCAGCCAGGTCGAGGTCTCGGCTGGCGGCCGCGATCGCCGCGGAGGCGCGCGTCAGTCCTTGCTCCCGGGTCATGCCGCGAAACGAGCCGGGATGCAGGACAAGATATTCGGCGCCGATCGCCAGCGCCCGCTCCAGTTCCCCGCGAAACGCCACCACCGACTGCTTCAGAAAGGTCTCGTTCTGCGCGGCCAGATTCACCAGATAGTTGACATGAATGGCGAGTGGGTAAAGGTCGTATTTCTCCCGCAGCCCTCGCAATTGGTCACATTGGGGAAGGCTGGTTTCGTACGGGCGCCACTGCCTCGGACTGGTGGAAAAGATCTGAAACGCATTGCAGCCCAACCGATACGCCCGTTCGGCGGCGTTCTGCACTCCCCCGGCAATCGAGGTGTGAATGCCAATGCGCCGCGAGGTGTGGCGCGGCGGGCATTTGGGCGGGGGTTGGAGCAGGATGTCGCGTTCGGGCTTCAGGGCAGGTCTCAGGGCTTTTGGCTTTTGGCTTTTGGCTTTTGGCTTTCGGCTTTCGGCTTTCGGTATTCGGCTTTCGGTTACTTGTAGACATTTTACCGTCCGAAATGGCTCGCCAGGCACCGCTACCACCTTTGTCGCTGCCGCACAGACAAGAGGACTGCGAACTGACATCGGGCCTCATGCCGAACACCGAATACCAATCACCGAAAACCGGTCTCTCCCAGTAATCTCTGACACAGACCCCTCCCCGGCGACCTGATAAACTCGTGTGTTTGAGGTGTTTCCATGCTGGTTGTCATGCAAGCGCATGCCACGGAAGAGCAGGTACGCGCCGTCTGTCAAAAAATCGAATCGCTGGGTTATCGCGCACATCCCATGCCGGGCGCAACGCGCACCGCGATCGGCATTACCGGGAACCAGGGCGAGGTCGAACAGGGCACGCTCGACGACATGCCGGGCGTACAAGACGTCATTCGCGTCTCCAAGCCTTACAAACTGGTCAGCCGCGACGTGAAGGAAGAAAACACGGTGGTGCGGTTTGCGGGCACCGCGGCCACAATCGGCGGCAAGAACTTCGCGATTATCGCCGGCCCCTGTGCCATCGAAAGCCGTGAGCAGGCATTCGCGGTGGCGGAACGTGTACAACGCGCGGGCGCGCAGTTTTTCCGCGGCGGCGCTTACAAACCCCGCACCTCACCGTATTCCTTTCAGGGACTGGGCGAGAAAGGCCTGCAGATCATGGCGGAGATCCGTGATCAGTTCGGAATGAAGATCATCACCGAGGCCATCGATAACGAGTCACTTGAGCTGGTGGAAGAGTACGCGGACGTCATCCAGATTGGCGCGCGCAACATGCAGAACTTTTCGCTGCTCAAGCGCGCCGGGCGCACCCGCAAGCCGGTGTTGCTGAAGCGCGGCATGTCAGCGACTCTCGAAGAGTTCTTTATGGCGGCCGAGTACATCATGAGCGAGGGCAACTACAACGTGATCCTGTGCGAGCGCGGCGTACGCACCTTCGCCGATCACACCCGCAACACCCTCGATCTCAGTCTGGTGCCAGCAGTACAACGCCTGAGCCATTTACCGATCGTCGTGGATCCGAGCCACGGAACCGGCAAGCGAAATAAAGTTACGCCGATGTCACGTGCCACCGTGGCGGTGGGTGCTGATGGGCTGATCGTCGAAGTCCACAACCAGCCGGATAAGGCGCTCTCCGATGGCATGCAGTCGCTTTATCCCGAACAGTTCGACGACTTGATGGCGCAGGTTCGACAGATCGCGGCGGTGGTGGGCAGGGAGATTGTGCCGATTGGCGCCGGCCATCCGGTTGGGGCTCGATCTTAGGTTCTCGGTTTGCGGCGCTCGGCGTTCGGCGTTCAGATCTTGGCAAGTGAGAGCTGCTTTTTGACTCGAACGCTCAAGCATTGCGGAGCTTCGCTCTGCCGGGCGGACGAGGCGTCCGCCCCCACGTGAGCCTTACTCAAATCAAAAAGCCCGCCGTAGCGGGCTTGCTGACACCTAACTCCTGATACCTAATACCTGACACCTGCCTTTACTGGTGCGCCGTGGGCGCGTCGCCGGTCTGAGGACCGATCGGCGTAATGGCCTGCGGAGTCTCTTCCATGATCTGCGGCAGGGGACCTTCCAGCGCGACCTTGAGCACCTGGTCCATCGTGTCGACGAAATGCATCTTCATCTCACTGCGCAGATTCTCGGGCACTTCCGCCAGATCTTTCTCGTTGTCCTTGGGCAGAATCACTTCAAAAAGTCCCGCGCGGTGCGCCGCCAGCAGCTTTTCTTTCAGGCCACCGATGGGCAGAACCTTGCCGCGCAGCGTGATCTCACCGGTCATGGCGAGGTCGCGACGCACGGGGATTTTGCTGAGCGCGCTGGCGATCGCGGTCGCAATCGTGATTCCGGCCGATGGACCGTCCTTGGGAATTGCGCCCTCGGGCACGTGCACGTGAATGTCGAGGTTGCGATAGAAGTCGCGGGGCAGCCCGAGCCCACCGGCGCGTGAGCGCACATAGGACATGGCGGCCTGCGCCGATTCCTGCATCACATCGCCCAGCTTGCCGGTCAGTGTCAGCTTGCCCTTGCCATCGACCACCGTGACCTCGGTGCTCAGGATCGAGCCGCCAACTTCGGTCCACGCCAACCCGGTGACCAAACCGACTTCGCTCTTTTCGTTGGCGAGGGTATCGCGGAATTTGATGACGCCCAGGAAGTCCGCCACATTCTGTCCGGTGACGGTCATCTTGTAATCCGGGCCTTCTTTGACAACCTTGCGCGCGATCTTGCGGCAGACGTTGCCGATCTCGCGCTCGAGATTGCGCACGCCCGCTTCCCGAGTGTAGGAGCGGATGATATTCACGATCGCGTCGTCGGTAAACTTGACGTTCTTGTCCGTGAGGCCGGCCTGAGCGAGCTGCTTGATCACCAGGAATTGCTTGGCGATTTCAACTTTTTCAGGTTCGGTGTAGCCGTGCAGCCGCAGCACTTCCATGCGATCCTGCAGGGCAGGCGGGATGGTGTGCATGACGTTGGCGGTCGCGACGAAAAACACCTGCGAGAGGTCGTATTCGACGTCGAGATAGTGATCCACGAACATGAAATTCTGTTCCGGATCGAGCACCTCGAGCAGCGCCGCCGATGGGTCGCCGCGGAAATCCATCGACATCTTGTCGACTTCGTCGAGCATGAAGACCGGGTTCTTGGTGCCGGCCTTCTTCATCATCTGGATAATCTGTCCCGGCAACGCGCCGATGTAGGTGCGGCGATGTCCGCGGATTTCGGCTTCATCGCGCACGCCGCCCAGCGACATGCGAACGAACTTGCGCCCGGTAGCCTTCGCGATCGACATGCCCAGCGAGGTCTTGCCGACTCCCGGAGGTCCGACGAAGCACAGGATCGAGCCCTTGGGATTCTTTACCAGCTGGCGCACGGCCAGGAACTCGAGGATGCGCTCCTTGATCTTCTCGAGGCCGTAATGATCTTCGTTGAGAACTTTCTCGGCGCGCGAAATGTTGCGGATTTCCTTCGAGCGCTTCTTCCACGGCACGGCCAGGAGCCAGTCGAGATAATTGCGCGAGACAGTGGACTCGGCCGACATCGGCGGCATGGCTTCCAGCTTCTTCAATTCCTGGATCGCCTTGTCCTTCACTTCCTTCGGCATCCCTGCGTTTTCGATCTTCTTCTTCAGCTCGTCGAATTCGCTCTTCTCGCCGCGGCCGAGCTCTTTCTGGATAGCCTTGATCTTCTCGTTGAGGTAGTACTCTTTCTGCGCCCGCTCCATCTGCCGCTTCACGCGCGACTGGATGGTGCGGTCCATGTTCAGCTTTTCGATTTCGATGTCGAGCACGTCGGCGATGCGCGTAAGGCGCTCAGCCGGATCGAAGATTTCAAGCAGTTCCTGTTTTTCTTCGATGGAAAGCTGCAGGTTGGCGGCGATGGTGTCGGTCAGCTTGGCCGGATCCTCCATGCGGACCGCGGCGATCATGGTCTCGTAATTCAGAGACTGGCACAGCTTCACGTACTGCTCGAACAGGCCAGTGACGCGCTGCATTCCGGCTTCGATCTGGGGATTGGTTTCGGTGGCGTAGCGGGCGACACGCACTGACGCCTGCATGAAGCCGTCGCTGTCGGTGACCTGCAGAATCTTGCCGCGCTCGATGCCCTCGACCAGCACCTTGATGTTGCCGTCGGGCAGTTTCAGGCTCTGCACGATGTTGACGATGGTACCGACCTGATAGATCTCGTTCGCCTTGGGTTCGTCGATGGAGGCATCATGCTGGGTAGCAAGAAAGATCTTCTTGTCCGCCGCCAGCGCCTCTTCCAGCGCATGCACGCTGGATTCCCGGCCCACGACAAAGGGCGTCATCATGTAGGGGAAGATCACGACGTCCCGAATGGGCATCATCGGGAGCTTCTTGGTTTCAAATTTTTCCTTCGACTGGGTCACGAAAAACTAGCTCCTGGCTTCTAGCCGTAGCTCTTGGCTTTATCCTGCTTTATCCATCATCGCCAGCGACACATCGCGCTTTTCCACCATCTCCCGAGTCACTTCAAATTCCTTGACCTTCTTCTGACTCGGCAAATGGTACATGAGGTCGAGCATCAATTCCTCAAGAATCATGCGTAACCCGCGCGCTCCCACCTTCCGTGCCATGGCCTGACGGGCGATCGCGCGGGTGGCTTCGTCGCTGAATTTCAGCCGGACATTTTCGAACTCGAACAACCGCTGGTATTGCTTGATGATGGCGTTCTTGGGACGCGTAAGGATCTCAATAAGCGCGAATTCGTCCAGATCCTCCAGCACACCCACCACCGGCAGGCGGCCGACGAACTCTGGAATCAGGCCAAATTTGATCAGGTCTTCCGGCTGCACGTCGCTCAGCAACTGATAGTTGCGCTTGCTGGCATTCACGTTCTCTTCGGTTTCGGCTTCTTCTCCGGTTTTGAAGCCCAGCGATTTCTTACCCACGCGCCGCGAGATGATCTTTTCCAGGCCTACAAATGCGCCGCCGCAAATGAACAGAATGTTGGTGGTATCGACCGGGGTGAATTCCTGGTGGGGATGCTTGCGGCCGCCCTGCGGTGGCACATTGGCCACCGTTCCTTCCAGAATCTTCAGCAGCGCCTGTTGGACGCCTTCGCCGGAAACGTCGCGCGTAATCGAGGGGTTCTCGTCCTTGCGGCCGATCTTGTCGACCTCGTCGATATAGATGATGCCGGTCTGGGTTCGGCCCACGTCTCCCTCGGCTGCCTGCAGCAGCTTCAGGATGATGTTTTCGACATCCTCGCCCACATAACCCGCTTCGGTCAGGGTCGTCGCATCCACGATCGCAAATGGAACATCCAGCATGCGGGCCAGCGTTTGTGCCAGCAGCGTCTTACCGGTGCCAGTGGGGCCGATGAGCATGATGTTCGACTTGGTCAGCTCGACCCCATCGCCGGTCTTCTGGCGATTCATGAAGATGCGCTTGTAATGGTTGTAGACGGCGACGGCAAGCTTCTTTTTGGTCTGCTCTTGGCCGATGACGTATTCGTCGAGGAAGGTCTTCACTTCTTGCGGCTTGGGAAGCTGGTTCGGAGTAGAGGCTTCTGGAGTGGTGGTGCGATCGTCTTCGAGGATGGAGTTGCAGACCGCGACACACTCGTCGCAAATATAGGCCCGTGGATAGTCGCTTGGCGACGAGATCAGCTTGGCCACCGCGTCCTGCGATTTGTGGCAGAACGAGCAGCGCAAGATTTCTTCAGTGCCCGACCGGTTTTTCACTCGGCTTTACTCCTTCTCATCACCCGGCGTTGCCCGCCCGTGGCTCCTTCCGCCCCGTCGACCGACAACCCGCTATCTCGCCGAGACCTCCAGTAGAACGCGATCGGCGAACGCCGATCATACCTCTACTTCGTCTTGTAGATGATATCGTCGATGATTCCGTATTCCTTGGCCTGCTGCGCGTTCATGATGAAATCGCGCTCTACATCCTTTTCTACTTTATCCAGTTTCTGACCGCTATGTTTCGAAAGTAACTGGTTCGTGATTTCCCGCATACGCAGGATTTCGCGGGCATGAATATCAATATCGGTCGCCTGCCCGGAAAGTCCGCCCATCGACGGTTGGTGGATCAGGATGCGCGAATTGGGCAGGGCCAAACGTTTCTTCGCCTCGCCCGCAGCCAGCAGCAGCGCCGCCATCGAAGCGGCCTGTCCGATGCAGATCGTGGTGACGTCATTTTTCACGTACTGCATCGTGTCATAAATGGCCATGCCTGCGGTTATCGATCCGCCCGGCGAGTTGATATACAGTTGGATGTCTTTCTCCGGATCTTCCTGGGCCAGAAACAGCATCTGCGCGATCACCAGGTTGGCGATGTTGTCGTCGATCGGCGTGCCGATGAAAATGATGTTGTCGCGAAGCAGCCGCGAATAAATGTCATACGCGCGCTCGCCCCGCCCGGTTTGCTCGATTACCATCGGCACCAGCATCATCTTTGGATCGTTCAAGTTCACCTGCCACACTCCTGCCCCGACTGCCAATTCGCTTGCGAGGGAGGATCGAAAGTGGTCCGCACTACGCGGACTGGTGATACAGATAGTTGAGGGTCTTCTCGGAGCGGATTCTGTTCCTAATCCTATCGAGCGCCCCATCGCGTGTCAATCGAGCGCGCACCGCTTCGGACGTTTGTTTCGTCTGCGCCGCGAGCGCTTCGATCTCCTGATTGATCTCCTCCTCGCTGACCTCCACTTTTTCCAGGTCCGCGATCTTGTCGAGCAGCAAAGTTGCCTTCACTTCCTGAACCGCCTGGTCGCGTTGTCCAGCGCGCAGACGGGTCAGGTCCATCTTCTTCATATCCTCCGCGCGCATGCCTTGCGCCGCCAGCGCACGCAGGCCGCGCTCCAGTCGCACATCGATCTGCCGGTCGACCATCGCTTCCGGCACCTCGAAGTCATTCCGCTTCACAAGTTCTGCAACCAGCTTGTCCTTGGCTTCATGCTCGGCCGTGTGTTTCTTTTCGGCTTCCATGTTTTCGCGAATGCGCGTCTTGATGTCGTCGATGCCCGTGAACTCCCCCAGCTCTTTCGCGAAGTCGTCGTTGAGTTCGGGTAACGCTTTCTGTTTCTGCGATAAAACCTTGACGGTGTAATCGAAAGTCTGACCGGCAAGACGCTTGTCGGATGAGTCTTCGGGATACTTGACCTCGAACGTTTTCTCTTCTCCAGCCGAGGCGCCGCGCAGATTCTCGGTGAACTCGGGCATCGTGTTCTTGCCGCCAATCTCGACCAGCACATCATCCATGTGCACCGGCTGACCCTCTCCGACACGCGGTTTGCCATCCAGAGCAACCTGTGCAAAATCTCCTTCCGCCAACGGGCGCCCTTCAATTGCCGTGTAGGTGGCGTGCTGCTCGCGCAACTGATTCAACGCCTGTTCCACCTCGTCGTCGGTGATCTCGATCACCGGATGTTCGGCACGAAGTTCCTTGTAACCATCGACTTTGATCTCGGGAAGAATCTCGAAGCTAGCCTTAAACCGAAGTGGTTCGCCATCATGGATGTGGAGGTCCGAGACCCGCGGCTGCGAAACCGGAACCAGCCCCTGCTTATCGGCTTCCTGGCGAAAGTAGCGGGGTACGAGCGACTCGACCACGTCGGTCTTGATGTCTTCCGCGAAGCGCTGGCGAATGATGGAAGCTGGGACTTTCCCTTTGCGGAAACCGGGCAGCCGGGCCAACTTCTGGTACTTCTGGATCAGTGCTTCCGTCTCGCGCGTGACTTCGACCGCGGGCACTTCAACGGCAATCTCGCGTTTGGTACTCTCTTTTGCTTCAGTGGGGCTCACTGGGGACACCTTTCAGAAAAACGGCGTTCCTGACAGTCAGGAAATAAGGACGAAAATGCGGGGTCAAGCCGCCCCGCTTAGACAATTCAGTGTAAAGACTGCGGTAGAGTAGCGTCAAACGCGAAAGGCGGAAGAAAACACTCGTTGGTTGGTAGTCATTGGTCGTTGGCCCGTGGTGTCTTGGGCTGGATAGAAAACGGCCTCCCTCCGCCAGTCGAAAGCGGAGATGCTAGGATCAACCCGGCTTCACGGGGGATGGCTGAGGGCCGGACTGCTTTTAGCGGCCATTCCTTGGGGCGATTCGGAAATTGTCTTGCGAGCGCCCGTCGCCGAGGGCGGGACGCCCTCGAGACAGCCGCAAGATGCCGGCGCTACGTTCGAGGGCCCGGCGCTGCGCTCGAAAAGACTACAACATCGCTCGCGCCGGACGATCAAACGACTAACGGCCAACGACGGACCAACTACGACTGACGACTACGGCTGACACTTTAGCGACTGATGCCCCACGACACCCCCCGCTGGCTTACGATCCTCAATCGCGAAGTGATCTCCTGCACCAGGTGTCCGCGGCTGGTCGCCTATCGCGAACAGATCGCCCGGGAGAAGAGGCGTGCGTACCTCGATTGGGATTACTGGGGAAAGCCGGTCCCCGGATTCGGCGATCCTGAGGCGCGTGTCATGGTGCTTGGGCTGGCTCCGGGGGCCCATGGGTCCAATCGGACGGGGCGTCCGTTTACCGGCGATGCCTCGGGCAACTTCATGTATCCCGTTCTGTACGAGACTGGTTTCGCGAATCAGCCCACGGCAACGGATCGCAACGACGGGCTCGCCCTGAAAGATCTGTACATCACGGCGGCGGCGCGATGCGCTCCTCCAGACAACAAGCCCCTGCCGCAGGAACTGGCGAATTGCGCTCCGTATCTGGAGCGCGAGATCGAGGGTTTGAAACGGTTGAAGGTGATTGTCGCGTTGGGCAAGATCGGCTTCGATGCCTACCTGAACTACTTGAAGCGGCGGGGATTGATCAAGGTGCGGGCCCTCTACGAGTTTGGCCATGGGGCCAAGTATCGCTTGCCGGATGACAAAATCCTCCTGGCGTCGTACCACCCTTCCAACCAGAACACGCAGACCGGAAAACTGACTCGCCGAATGTTCGTCGACATTTTCAAGCAAGCAGCGCGTCTGGCCGATGAGTAATGTGGCGGGGGCCGCCAAAGGCCGGTGCTTGTGATCTCCGGAGCTGCTTGAACCACCACCCCTGCAGCGGCGGACCGGGGCGGCCGCTCCCGTGATCCTTCGCTGATCGCAATGATCCCCACTCTCGCACGGCGTTGACGCTCGTTCCCTGCCCTCAATGAATTTTGGTTACCGTGACCACCAGCTGAAATTGACGTTTGGAAGTGGGGTCGTCCACCACACCTAGGGTCATCGGTTTGCCAAGGGTCGCGATGGTGCTGCCGTGAATGTGTAACTGCCGGATCAGTGGCATCGACGTGCGATTCGCCTGTTCCGAGTCCGCGAAACTGCTCAGGTCGGCGCGTGCCTCGAGTTCCACCGCATCGCCCAGCGGGATCATACGCGCCCAAAGATTAGTGCCAACGTCGAGATATTGCATCTCGCCCTGCTTCATTTCGATAGGAACCCGCGTGCCGATCTTCAACTCCTGAGAACCTTGATAACCGGGTACCAGGTTCAGCGAATACTGGCGGGTATTGGTCGTCCGGCCATCGTCGAGCTGATTGAGCGAAAAGTCGAGCCGGTACGCCGACGCAGGCCTTTGCTCTTCAGCTTTTCTGGACTCTTCCGCCTTCGGTTTTGCTGCGGAGGCAGGGTCTTTTGTCTCCTGAGCACCCGCGAGTGCCCTGAAGCTGGACAGCGAAAGAAGCAGGAATGCCAGTGAGGTTGGAAACTTGCGCATGGTTGATCTCCTTCATTGTCTGGTATGGGGTGGATCTTGTTCGTAGGGACCGGATTCTTTCGAGTCGTCCTCTTGCTGCACACGGATCAATTCGGTTTGCGCTCGCGCCATGAGCACCGCACGGTCACGATGTTTGGCCACATAGCGAGCCAGCATCTGTTCCTGCTCGCTGAGCGGGAGCGGGGACGGAAACTGATCAGCCTTCGGGACGGCGGCCACCTGCGGCTGCTCCTGCGTCGAAGAGCGCCTGCTGCTAGACACAACACGATCGGAGCCGTGACGTTTGAGGGCATTCGCTCGCACCAGCGCGATTGAAGGAGGTGATGGAGTTGCCCTCGCAAGCGACAAGAAAATGGGCTCGTTAGTTGCGAAACGTAAATAAGAGACGAAGAACACGAACGCGGTTGCCGCGCCAGCAACGAGTGGCCACCACCACGCTCGCCGTGGGGCAGGTTCGACCGCGTGCAGCCGGGCAAGTATTCTTTTTTCCAATCCCGCGCGCGGTTCGACTTCGCCGTAATGTTGCAGTGCCGCATGCAGAAGGTTGTCGATATTTGGTTCGTCCAATTTCATAGTTGTTTTCCCAGCCGCGCGGCGAGCTTCTCGCGCAAAATCGCTCGCGCCCGAAATAGTCGCGAACGCACTGCGGTCTCATTGATACCGAGGATCGCGCCAATATCGCGGGGAGAAAGTTCCTCGAGAGTCGAGAGCACGAGTGGAGCACGCAGCTTCATCGGCAGGGACGCGATCATTGGCCCAAGCAGCCCGTGAAGGTGCTGCTCGAGGACAACCTCGTCCGCCGGAACCGCTAGGGACCGCGCTTCTTCCCCCCGCTCCTCGAGGTCGTCCATGGTCATGGGCGACGAAGACGGCTTGCGGTCGAGGGCGATCCGCCAGGCAATGCGAGCCAGCCATGCCCGCATATCTTCGATCTGATCGAGTTTCCTGACGTGGCGCAGCGCCCGCACAAACGTCTCCTGCGTAACGTCTTCGGCGTCGTGATGATTGCGCAAGATGGAATACGCCACGCGGTAGATCAGCCTCGAGTGCGCGTGGACGGCCGCTTCCAGCAACTGCTCGCCGCTCGGTGCCACGGCTTCGTTTGCGAGCATCGTTCCTGCCGCCACTCATGGGCTCCTGAACATCATGGCTCCTGAACATGAAGACCGGGTTGAGATGGATTCGTTCGGGAATTTTTCAGGGAACGCCTTTGGGAGGGAACTCTTGCGAAACTAGGCTGATGATCTGACTAACCAGCGGACTGAAGGTAGATGGCTGAGGATTAACGCAGTTAAAACGCGAACCGCCAACGGCCGACGACCAAGGACGGATTTACCCTACGAACACCGGTTCCGTCTCCAGCCGTATCCCCCAAGTCTCTTCGACGCATCGCTGAATCTCGTTTTTGAATTTCACAATCTCAGCTGACGTCGCGCCGCCGCGGTTCACGATAGCCAATGAGTGCTTGCGCGAGATGCCGACGTGCCCGTTGCCGTAGCCTTTGGGAAATCCGGACTGCTCTACCAGCCAGGCAGCCGAAACTTTTCTCTGCGATTCAAGCGCAGGATAACTGGGCACTTCAAGGTTGCGGCCGGCGGCGCGCCGCTTGAGGTCGTCGAGCTGCTCCGCAGACAACACCGGATTCTTGAAGAATGATCCCGCGCTGCGGCTGTCCGGATCTCCGGCCGTGATCAGCATCGCCTTGCTGGCGCGAATCTGGCGCACGGCTTCCCGCACCTCGGCGAGTGTGGGCTTGCCTACTCGACCCGCGAAAAACTTCTTAAGATCCGCGTAAGCGAGACGTGGCTCACCACTGTGCACCACCGCAAAGGTCACGCGCAGAATGATGTAACGGTCGCGCTGAGTCGTGTTGAAGATGCTCGTTCGATATCCGAACCCGCAGTCCTCTTTTTCGAACTCTTCTTCTTCCCCTGTCTCACGATTCAAGGCGACGAGGGAAACGATGGACTCTGAGACCTCCTGCCCGTAAGCACCTACGTTCTGCACCGGCGTGCCGCCCACGCTGCCGGGAATGCCGCTCAGGCATTCAATGCCCGCGCAACGGTGCTGCACCGTCGCGGCGACGAAACCGTCCCAATCCTCACCAGCCCCCACATCGAAGAAAGCGGTGCCATGACCATGCCGGTGATTGATGCCGGCAATCGCGACTCTGAGCACCAGGCCGGGCCAGCCCGCGTCCGCGACGATCAGGTTGCTCCCTCCGCCGAGCACGAACACCGCCAGTTTGTGGGACTTCGCGTAAGCCAGAGCTTCACGCACCTCGTCTGCCGTCATCGCCTCGACAAAGAAACGGGCGGGGCCACCGACTCCCATCGTTGTGAGCGGCGCGAGGGGAACATTTTCCTTGAGGAGCATCGGGATGGATTTCAATATATATGAGCAAGACCGTAGCGCCTGCATCCTGCCGCGATCGCGAGGGCGTCTGGGCGAGACGCCCGCCGGACGGCCGTCGGGGAGGGCGGCGCTACTCATTTCGCCGACCGCCTTCGCGTCCGTCGTGAGGCCGCTGCATCAACTACCTATAGGCCCGCATCAAATACGTATTACAATCTTCACTCCAGGCTGAACAAATTCTAAGGAGCCCCATGTATCCCGAACTCATGCTGATCCCGATGCGCGAAGAACTGACCAAGGCCGGCGTGCAGGAGTTGCGCACCGCCGCAGAGGTCGACCGCGCGGCAGCCGCGCCCGGCACCACCATGATCATTGTGAATTCCGTTTGCGGATGCGCGGCCGGCCGCATGCGTCCCGCGGTTCGCATGGCGCTGCAACATTCCACTAAGCCCGACCACGTCTACAGCGTCTTCGCCGGTCAGGATAAAGATGCCACCGAGCAAGCGCGCGCCTACTTCACGGGATATCCGCCGTCCTCCCCATCGATTGGCATACTGCGCGACGGCAAGCTGGTCTACATGATGCAGCGCCATCAGATCGAGACGCGGGAAGCGCCCGCCATTGCGGCCGATCTTGCGAGCACCTTCGATCAGTTGAGCGCCAAGAGCGCAGCGGCCAAGTAGCGCGATTCCGATTTACAAGATGCAGTATCGGTCTGCCAAGACCAAACCTGGCTGCTCCCCAAAAAGGGGCCGGCCCGAAACATCTTAAAGTCGCGTCGTCCGATCTCGCTGGTAGCGGCGACTTGTTCCCACGCTTCCGATTTGCGCCCCGCGCATGTTCTAATGCCCTCCCAAGGTACCCCATGAAACTGACCGTCTCATTCTTGTCCCTATTTTTCGCGACATTTTTGTCGACCACTCTCTTCGCCGCCGACCCGTGGCGCGCGCCCTCGCAGCAGCAAATCGATGCGGTCTATCCCGAGATGCGTTCGCTGTACGAGGACCTACATCGCAATCCCGAACTTTCGCTGCACGAACAGAAGACCGCCGCAAAGATCGCCGATCAGCTCCGCAAGTTGGGCTACGACGTGACCCCAGGAGTCGGCGGAACGGGAGTCGTGGGCGTACTGAAGAACGGCGCCGGGCCGACGGTGATGATCCGCGCCGAACTCGACGCGCTGCCCGTCCTCGAGAAGACCAACCTGCCTTACGCGAGCCATGCCACCACGCACAACGATGAGGGGGTGGAAGTTCCGATCATGCACGCTTGCGGTCACGATCTGCACATGTCGGCGGGCATGGGTACGGCAGCAATCCTCGCGCAGAACAAGGCCAAGTGGCACGGGACGTTTATCTATGTTGGCCAACCGTCAGAGGAGCGCATCCTGGGCGCGACCGCGATGCTGAAAGACGGCCTGTTCACGCGCTTCCCGAAGCCCGATTATGTGTTCGCGATTCACGACACCTCGTTCGCACCCGCGGGAAGAGTGTCGTACGTACTTGGTTACGAGGCGTCGAATGCCGATTCCGTCGACGTCACCATCTACGGCAAGGGCGGTCATGGCTCCGCGCCTGAACTCACCATCGATCCGATCGTGATCGCGGCGCGAACGATCTTAAGCTGGCAGACCATCATCTCGCGCGAGAAAAGCGCGCAGGATCCGGGCGTGATCACCGTGGGCACAATTCACGGCGGCACCAAGAACAACATCATTCCCGACGAGGTGAAACTGCAGCTGACCGTGCGCTCTTACAAAGAAGACGTGCGTAAACATATGCTGTTGGCGATCGAGCGCGTAGTAGACGGAGAAGCGGCCGCGGCTGGTGCCGAGAGAAAGCCGACGGTCACGATCGTGGAAGGCGTGAGCGCCGTTTACAACGATCCGGCCGCGACACAACGAGTGGTAAGCGCACTGGTCCCGGCGCTCGGCAAGGACAACGTGTTCGAAGGCAAACCCATCATGGCTAGCGATGACTTTGCCGAATATGGCAAAGCTGGCGTGCCCTCTGTCATGATCAGCCTCGGGGCGGTCAATCGCTCGAAGTTCGACGCGGCCCAGAAGAGCGGAGAAGCGCTGCCTGGTCCGCACTCCTCGCTGTTTGCTCCCGACGAGGAGCCAAGCCTGAAGACTGGCATCCTGGTCGAGACCACCGCGGTTCTGGAGTTGCTGGGGAAGTGAACGTCTTGGCTATAGAGCGTGCGGGCGATTCGCCCCCGCATGCTCAGACGAGTCTAACGGGGATGACAATTTCAGATTTCAGATTTCCAGAGTCGATGCGCTTTCGCCGCTTCAGAGATGACGCGTAAATCCGGTTCCACCCACTCCCGCCTCGCGCTGTCTGCCATCACCCGATCGCGTGTGTAGTAGTCGAACACGGTCTCCTTCGGATAGCAGGGCACAATTTCATTGATCCTGCGCACAATCGACATGGTTGGGCTTTTGTGTCGCAGATGTTCGGCGAGCAAGATCGTCCAGAAGCGCGTGATGGTTTCGTGATAGCCCTGCTTGCCGTGGTGCGCAGTGAAGCGCAGCAGACTCTCGCGCATGCGGATCAACGCTGTGTCCTCTGGCAGCGTGCACAGGTACCAGCAAGCAACCGTCAGGTGGCGGGGATGAGTGAATTCCTCAGGAGTGTAGACACAGTGCTCAAACTTTTCGACCACCTCGCGGATGGCACTTTCATCGCGATAGATACCGGTTTCCATTGGCGAGCTCCTTTTTGGGGCAAAAAAAAATCGCCCGCGCGCAAGGCTGCGCACAGGCGTCGTGATCTTGAAAACTCAGGCTAAATGAACTGCTGGCGGTGTGTCCACAGAATTTCGCACGCTGGCGCCGCTGCTCACTCAGAGACTGCCAATGCAAGCGACAGGACGTTGCTAATTCGAAGATCGGGACTTACTTCCGCGCCGGGCCCTTCAGCAGAAATGATTTGACTACGATGTTGTTGGGCTGGACGCCGACCGGGATCATGGTCAGCAGCGAGTACTCGCTGGGCTCCAGCTTGCGCGGCTTGCGTTTCTGGATCACGGTTACATCTCCCGACTGCGAATCGAGGACCAGCAAATAATTCTGGCTCTGCGACAAGGCGAGACCGTCGGGTTGGCTGCCGACAGGAATCGTGGCCACCATTTTTCCGTAGTCAATGTCATAGACCGCGACGTTGTTCGAACCAAAATTGCTCACGTAGAGCCGCGAATTGTCGCCCGAGACGACGCTGCGCGCCGGCCGCGTCCCAATCAAATAGCTTCCGCCAACCTCGTTGGTGGCGGTCTCGATGATGGAGACGCTGTCGGCATCGAAGTTCGTCACAATCAGCTCGCCGCCATCGGGCTTCAGCGCCAAATGGACCGGCGTCTTACCTACATCCAACAGCGCGAGAACCTTGCCCTCCTTCAAGTCGATCGACGCGACCTGGGCGGAGCCGCTGCAGGCCACGAAGGCCTTGGCCGAATCGGCCATGATCGCAATGTCTTCCGGCTGAGCGCAGGCCTCGATGGTGGCCCGCACCTGAAACTTTGTCGTGTCGATGAGCGAGATCGTGTTGTCGGTACGATTGCTCACCACGACGGTTCCGCCGTCGGGCGTTACCCGCGCCAAGCCGGGCGAAGCTCCCACGCGCACGTTGCCCAGAACTACGCGCTTCTCGAGATCGAGGACCGAAACATTCGACGATCCGGAGTTCGCGACATACCCGCGCCTGCCATCCTCCGAAACATCGATGAAATACGGCCGGCCATGCACGCCGATTGCGGCGACCACCTGGTTCTTTTCGGCATCGATGACGCTGACGTTCGCCGATCCGCTGTTGACCACGTAGATTTCGTTCTTCTTGCTGTTGGCGGCGACGCCGGTAGGCTCGCTGCCTACGTGCAAGGTTTTGATCGGCTGGAAGGTTCGCAGGTCGATGACCGTCACCGTGTTGCTTTTTCCGTTGGTGACGTAGGCATACTCGCGATAAGCAGGGCCTAAGTCGGGAAGCGCGCTCTCCTGGAAATACCACCAGCCGAGTGCGCCGATGACGGGCAGCAGAACTGTAATGAAAAGAATTTTTCTCAAAGCAGCGAATGGCCCCGGAATGGAAAGATTACGCTACGAGGAAAGATGCGGGCAATCGAGGCGGATGGTCTTGGCAGTGGGCGCGCTTTTTATGTCTGGTTTCTGGATATTCAGGAGTGGGTGAAATCGGGATACGGGCTATTGAACGCTCGGACGAACGTGCGAAAGTCCGGCTAAAATATCTTCAGGAGTTGCTTATGCCCTCCGGAAATCGCATCGGGAGTCTGCTTCCGGGAAGGACCGGGTTGTTTGCGGCGATCCTGATCGTGGTCGTTCTGCTGATCGGGTTGCCGGCCTACCGTTTGTTTTTCGCCGTCAGCGTCTTGCTCGGATTGGGGATTGCCGGCATCCTCCATCTCTGGCACAAGTACAAGCCGGTGAAGGAAGCCGAGGTTCACGACGACAAGCACCCACTGGGACTGGAATGAATCACCGCCAGGCCCTCTAGTGCACCCGGGGCCCAGGAGCTTTCGTGACAAGTCGGCGGATGCACCCGCGACGCCGTCCGCGACTTGCAACTTCGGCGCGTAACCTTGAAACTGGAATGTGCGCGTCTTCTCCCGATTCCTGCTCTCGGCCAGCGATGCAAATCACTTCCCTGCTCCCACTCTGCCCGAGATTGCGTTCTTGGGACGATCCAACGTCGGCAAGTCGAGCGTGATCAACTCGCTGGTCGGCACGAAACTTGCCAAGACCAGTTCCACTCCCGGCCGAACGCGGGCCATCAACTTCTTCGAACTGCGCATCGCCGGGAAGCCTCGCCCGGAGCTGTTATTTACCGATCTGCCGGGCTACGGATACGCCAAGCTTTCGCGCGAGATTTCGGCGCAATGGCCGCAGTTCATCGACCCGTATCTGAAAGATCGTTCCACGCTCGCTCTCTGTGTGGCTTTAGTGGATTCAAACATCCCGCCGCAGGAGAGCGATCAGCAACTGCTCACATTCCTGAGCGCGATCGGCCGTGCGTTTCTGATCGTGGCGACCAAGAGCGACCGCTTGTCTGGGAATGAATTGCGCAATGCCTTACGCGTGTTTGAGGAGAAATATCCGTCGGCCCAGATCCTTCCCTTTTCCGCCAAAACCGGTGCCGGGCGGGAAGAACTGTGGAAGCAGATACGAACGGCGGCGGAGGCGATGTCCACCTCCCATTCTCGAACTGTTCCCTAAAACGAACCAGCCGGGTCATTCCTGCCCTCGCCATCTACCTTGGTGACGCTGCTGACGGCTCCCACTGCTCGATATGACGAGTAAGCGGCGATTCTTACAGGAGTTGTATGAGTTGGGACAGTCGCGCCAACGATGCCGATTGGGACAGCGGAGCGGACTACTTACGCCGACTGAAAGCGAGTCAGCAACAAACGATCCAGCCGGCCAATCCCTTCGCACCTCCAAGCGAGCGAGAGACGGCTGCAGCTTCGGGACAGTCGTCGCCGGATTTGAAGCTGCACGTCGGTGACACAGATAACTCCAAGCAGCAGGAACGACGGCGAAGTCCCCGCTTCAAGTGCGAGGGCAGCGCGGAATTTCGTGTCGGCGACACCGATGTGCGCACCTGGGGCACCTTCACCGACCTAAGCGTGCATGGTTGTTACATCGAGATGACCGCAACCTTTCCGGTTGGCGCCATGGTCGACCTGGTGCTGGGGCTCAATGGGATTCGCGAACACGTCAAGGGTGAGATTCGGGTCAGTTACCCGTTCCTGGGAATGGGAGTAGTCTTCCGTGAGGTCTCACCCGAGAACGAGCATGCGTTGCAGGCGATGGTTCGCTCGCTGATTGTGCCGGAGGGCAAGTCCTTAGGCAGAGAATCGTCGGAACCGGCATCGGCGGCGCAGGCCCCCGTTCCGGTCATTGCCAGTCCCGCAGTAGCGTTACAAGCCATGGTTGATTTCTTTGAAGCTCACACCCTGCTGAGCAAAGATGAATTTCTGCAATTGATTCGCAAGAGCCAGAGTGGTGCGCTGAACCACCTCTAGCTCTGGATCTTCCTGCCAAGCATCTTGTTGTTCGCCACGAACTGATCGCGCGCGCATCCCTCGGATCGGCCGATCCCGATATGGCCACGTTACGGTCGTACCCGTTCCCACCACCGAAAACGGGTGGCTTTTTCGTTATGATGAAAATGTATGGCACTTCACCTTGTTACCGGAGTTGCGGGCTTCATTGGATCCTCGATCGCAAGAGCATTGCTCGCGCGAGGAGAGCAGGTGCGTGGCATCGATAACTTTTCAACCGGCAAACGCGAAAACATCGCCGACATTCTCGATCGCATCGACTTCCGCGAAGCGGACCTGCTCGATATGGATGCAATGAAAAAAGTGTGCGTGGGGGTAAATTGTGTCTTCCACCAGGCGGCGATTCCCTCGGTCCCGAAGTCGGTGCGGGATCCGTTGGGCAGCAACCAGGCAAATGTTGATGGGACGGTAAACATCCTGATCGCCGCCCGCGATGCGAAGGTGAAGCGCGTGGTTTACGCAGCGTCTTCTTCAGCCTACGGGGACACGCCCACGCTACCCAAGCATGAAGAGATGAAGCCCGATCCGATCTCGCCTTATGCTGTGGCGAAGCTGGCGAGCGAGTACTACATGGTGTCGTTCTATCGCTGTTACGGACTGGAGACGGTTTGTCTCCGCTACTTCAATATTTTTGGGCCGCGCCAGGATCCAACCTCTCCCTACTCGGGCGTGCTCGCGAAATTCATTACGCAGATGTTGGTGGGCGAACAGCCGACGATCTTCGGCGACGGCCAGCAGAGCCGTGACTTTACATACATCGACAACGCGGTTCATGCCAATCTTCTGGCGGCGGAGGCTCCTGCCGCGCAGGTGGCGGGACGGGTGTTCAACGTCGCCACCGGAACTCGCGCCGATCTGAATGATACCTTCCACCTTCTGAAAAAGCTCACCGGATTTTCGGGCGAAGTGAAGTACGGGCCCGATCGTGAAGGGGACGTCAAGCATTCCCTGGCCGACATCACGAGCGCCGAGAAGAATCTCGGCTACAAGCCGCAAGTGGATTTCGAAGAAGGTCTGCGGCGCACGGTGGAGTGGTATCGGGGACAAACGCACGCGGCGAAGGCGTAAACCCAGGAGCCAGTCTTCAGTCGCCAATCTTTGGTTGCGAGGCTCCATTGCTTGTCGCCGAGTCATGGCCCGTTCCTACCATTACCTTCGTGATCTAGGGCGCGATTACTCGCAGGTCTAGATTCGAAGCATGACACTTTCCTCGATGGTGGTCTCTCGCGACTTTCAGGAAGTCAGCGTTCTCGAATGCATTTTGGGCGGTCTGAAGATTGATGTTGATGTGGAAACGCACCCGGAACGCGCCCAAGCAAAGTTGGCGAAATCGAAAGTAGATGCCCTCATCGTCGATTGTGATCTAAGCGGAAGCGACCGCTTTCTGCGTAGCCTGCAGCACGATTCTCACTTTCCGGTGAATACTCCGCTGGTGGTCATGAGCGGCCCACGGGAGCGGCATGAGATCGATGCGACTGGCGCCCTCTTCAGCTTCGAGAAACCCATCTCCGTAGAGCAGGCAGTGCGAACTTTGTCGGCGGCGCGCAACCTGATTCTTGAAGGAAGACTTCGCTACCATCGTCATGCTTTGGGCGTGCCGGTGGCGTTGAGTTGCGGCGCGCGCAAGCGTCTGCAAGCGGAACTTGTCAACCTGAGCCAGGGCGGCATCGGAATCCACGCAGAAAAAGAACTGGAACCTGCCGACGCGATCCAGGTCTCGTTCAAGTTGCCGGGGACGCGTTACACAGTGAAAGCGCAGGGAGAGATCGCGTGGACCGACCGCCAGGGCAACGCCGGAATCCGTTTCGTCGACGTTCCCACGCGAGTGCAGAAGGGCCTACAGATCTGGTTGGCCCAGCAATACTTCGGACAATAGGTTCCACGTTCAGGAAGTCGCTGAAATACGCAGGAAAGCTGCGAAGAACACTCTGACTTTGCGCGGCACGCTAGCGGAAGCGCGCTTCTTTCTCTCGTAACTCGGCTTGCAAAGCTGAATCCATGTCTCGCGTCGCCAGCTTTGCGATCAAGACTCCGGCTGTGCCCCGCCCCATCACGCCGAACAGATACCAGTACAACGCAGTGAAGAGACCGCCGACACCGAACAGCAATCCCAAGGCAACCGGCCAAGGGGGCATCGCCTGCACGATGCTCAAGAACGTGCAGAAGAAGATCAGGACGGCTGAGAACAGAACGAGACCATCCATGATTCCCGCTAATGTGCGGGCGGGTATCGGGTGTGGCCACCACGTGAGGGAAACTTTGGGCTCTTCGTTCGATGGTTCGTTTGGCAAAGGCCCCTGAGCGTCGGCGTGAGGCAGGCGAATTGCCGGACGAGTCCCAGGGGACAGAATCAGGTCCTCGCGTTCTTCCGGCGTTGTCAGTACCGGCGAGGCTTGTTCAATTCCACGAAGCAGGGTCGCGAAGATCCAATCATTCAGCAGGCTCCTGGAGTGTGGGGTCAGATCGACGAAGCGCACTCCGGCTTGACCGCCGGGGTTGGCCCAAGCCACCTCGGCGCGGACATCGAGCCGGGCCCGGGGATTCAGCAGGTCGAAGCGCAAGCGCACGTTCTGGTTCAGATGGAGCGGTGCGACCGCCTGGATCGCGGCGCCGCCCTGGCTGAGGTTCCGAATAATGCCGCCGTTGCCCTCGTCGAGGGTTACGTAAATCAAGGAATTGATTGGATGACGGTAGTAGACGCGCGGCTGATCAGCAGTACTTGCAGCGGTGCCGGCGGCCACCCCAGTGGAAAACTGCATGCCGGATCTTAGCCCTGACAGGGACACTCTTCGCAGTACTCATTCAGGTTCGAGCAGGTTATCAGGAGGCGCTGCGGTGCTCTTCGGCGGGCAATTGCGGCTTTACTTTCAGCCGTTTAGCGCTGTCCCAAGCAAGGAGCTTCTGGAGGTCGTAGCTGTAGGGGCCATATCCCCGAAAGGAATCCTCATCGAAAAGCCGCTTGATGCCGCAGCCGGTGCAGACCTGATAGGCGCAGCCTTGAGAGCGTACCGGCCAGCTCATCTTGCTGTGCCAGCATCCCCGAAGAATGACGGCGGCACCGGCCAGTCCGGTCGCGACTAAGCCCATCGGCCACAACCAACGGGAACGCTTGCTTTTCGACGGCTGAGATTCGTCTTCCACTACCACCTAACCTGCAAAACCTTTACCTTTCAGCATATGACGATTCCCGAGAGAGAGCAATCGCCATTGTTGGTCAGGGTTGCAACATAGCTTCCCAATTTGGTCAGGGATGCTGTTTCCGCGTTGACCGTATGATCTGTGTAAACCCAGCCTGGTGAGAGAAGTTCCATTTTTGACGATCGTAATTAGGACGACCAACGCGGAAGGCGAAAGTGACGTTGGTGTATCTCCGAGCGTTGCAACTACATGGAAAGACCGATAATTTAGGAGAGACAGCCTGTGTTGAGGGGTCAAAAACCGGAATATTGACTCTTTCGTTATAGGAAGAACGTTCAATTGACAGGTTTTGATCCATCGAACAAACTGCGACCCGCAGACGTGTGTGCTGCGGACACCCAGCTCATTTAATGGCAACCAACCCTTCGAACGCGAATCCGGGACTCACAATGAATCCCGTCGACGCCGCCGACAACGCTCTTGGCGCGCCGCCGGTAGATCAGCGGGAAGTTCTGCAGGCACTGCTGGCGTTCTCCACATTGCACGAGCAGATCCGCCGTAAGCGCACGGAAGAGGCGCGCCGCTATGCCGCCGGTTTGAGTCCGGTGGAAGACGCGTGGGAGTTCGAAAAGTTTGTTCTCGATGAAGTGTTACAGCTGGTGGCCGAACGGGCACAGGCGATCACAGGCGCGGCAGGAATTGCCATTGCGCTGGCGGAGGGTGACGAGATTATCTGCCGCGCTTCGGTTGGCGGAATGGCTCCCGATCGCGGGATACGACTGGATGCGAAGGCTGGATTCTCGGGCGCCTGTTTCCGCACGGGCCGCATTATTCGCTGCGACGATTCGGAGAAGGATCCGCGCGTCAATCTTGAAGCGTGCCGACGGTTAGGCACGCGATCGATGGTGGCGGTCCCGCTGCAGGGCCAGGGCAGCGTCCTCGGTCTGCTGGTGGCGTTTTCGACCGAGCCGTACGGATTCAAAGATAACCATGTCCGGGGCCTTCATCTGCTGGCGGAATTGATACTCGCGGCACTGAAGCCGGAGGACGAGGAGAAGATGACACGCGCGGCGAAGATCGCCGCGGCAGAATTGCAAACGGCGGAACTGGAGAGCCTGCGCCAGATTCCTCTGACGCCACCGCCTTCGCAGAACTCGGCCGCCCCTGCACCACCGCCGATGCAGGAGTGGCCAGCAAGCCTTGGGCGCCCGAGCGAAGAGAACACACCGCTTGAGTTTGCCAGCGAAACCATTGCTCCGCCTTTGCATGAAGACGGTGGAGCAGCGCTGCGTCAGGTTGGCTTGGGGGTACTGATCGTTCTTTTGTCAGTGGTCTTACTAGGGGGCGCGATCTGGTGGAACTTCCACCGCGGCACCAACATGAAAGCTGGCGCAGCGAATGAGAAGCAATCGACGGCTTTGCCGAGCGAAACGCCGACCTCTTCGTCCCCGAATTCAGCCAGTTCTCCGATTTCAGGCCTGCAAGCCGCCGATCAGAATCCGAGCCCGAGCATCAAGCCAGTGGGCACACCGCTGGTCACCGGCATCGAACATCGCTCGGCAATCGGGTCGAGCACGGTGATCATCGATCTGCAAGATCAGGTGCAGTACGAGGCGCACCGGTTGTTGAATCCCGATCGAATCTACTTCGACCTGCTGGATAGTTCGTTGGCCCCGGGACTGAACGGCAAGATCATCGATGTGAAAGATGGCTTGATCGGACGTGTGCGGATTGCTCAACCCTCGGACAACGTCACACGAGTTGTGCTCGATACGACGCCAGGTTCCAGTTATGCCGTGAGCCTCGAACAGAATCCATACCGGCTCATCATCGAAGTACGCAGCCGCGAGAACACTCCGAAGACGAATATCAACCAGACTGCCGCGCCAGCAGTGGCGAATCCTGCGCTCAGCTCAGAGACAACCAAGGACAACGCTCAGGTTCGCGCACACGGCGGCAAGTTGCGGGTTGTGCTTGATCCGGGGCACGGGGGTTGGGACCTGGGCACCATCGGACGCGAAGGATTGATGGAGAAGAATCTGGTTCTTGAAGTCGCACAGCGGCTTGGAGCGATGCTCGAAAATAAGCTGGGATGCGAAGTGATCTACACTCGCAAAGACGACGATTTTGTTCCGCTGGAACAACGCGCCGAGATTGCCAATCTGCAGCAGGCGGACCTTTTCATATCGGTCCATGCCAACTACAGCAGCCTGGCAACGGCGCGGGGCGTCGAGACCTACTACTCCAGTTTCTTCTCCCCACCGGAGGCGCGCGAAATCGAGTTCCGAGAGAATGGGAACGCCCTTGCGGTGACACGCACCAAACTCACCGGCGTTCAATTGAAGGACAAGGTGGACGCATCGCGGAAGTTGGCGAACAGCGTTCAGCGCGCGCTTCACGGAACGCTTGCGTCGCAAAGCGCTGGAATTCGAGACCGGGGTGTGCGGGAAGCGTCGTTCGTGGTGCTCACGGGAACCCAGATGCCGTCCGTCCTGGCGGAAATTTCCTTCGTCAGCAGTCCGGCGGACGAAGAGAAGCTGCGCAGTGCCGAATACCGGCAGCAGATTGCCGAGGCTCTTTACAAAGGCATTGAGCGCTTCGCGTCGACTTCCCGGCATGTGAAGATCGCCTCCGCCGCTCCCCGCTCCCAGGGTAATTAGTCGGCTTCGTCCGCTTCCCAGATAGGTCCCCCAAAAACAGGTCCTTCGCTGCGCTCAGGATGACAAGTTTTTCAGGTATTGCTCACAGCCTGCACATGCGTGTTCGCGTGCAGGGAACCTGCGCGATGTAGAATTGGGGCTCTTCCTACAACTCTCGCAAAGGCATCGAAAGATGAGATTCACGATTGCGCTGATCTTTACTTTGTCTATTTGCTGCGGCTCGTCTTACGGCGGCGTCTGCGAAGGCAAGAAACATCCGGGCATCACCGCGATTTATCTGACGCAGTCTACCAAGGCCGACAGCGCCGCGGAACAATGGGTCTCGACATTTCGCGATCGTCTACAGCAGTCGCAGCCCTATTGCCTGGTTCCAGACAAAGACAAAGCCGTGATGGTGATCAGCGTGGTGGGGATGGATGCTGACATCAACAAGAGCAGTACTGCAATCAGCCTCGCCATCTATACCGTGAGGGACAGCATATTTCTGGATCACTGGATGTACGTGACGGACAAAGAAAATCTGGAAAGCTCCTGCGATAAGGCGATCGCAGCGCTACAGAAAGAAATGAAAGAACTGAAGCGGTTGCGTTTGATCTAGGAATCACGCACCGGCACGACGTCGCTGAGCTTTCGGAGGCCGTGAGCGCGCTTACTGCGAAATCGGGTCGGCATTCTTGAGCGAATCGTCCAGGGACTGGTTGGGCCGCATGGCGCCTTCGATCAATCGCCAGCCATCGTCGTAGTGCCGCATCGCCACGGTGGATTTGTATTGCAATCCACCTGCGTTTAAGGCGGAACCCACTTCATTCATCGGCGTCCAGCGCCAGGTGAATTCAACTTCCGCCGTATTGTCGCTTTTGCTGATACCGGTAATCGCCACCAACTCCCGCCGCGCGGTTGGAATACTGAAGTACTCCTTTCCAGTTTCCGTGCCGTGAATCAAATCGCGAAAGGTGTCGACTCCGAGCGGGGTCATAGCGACTTCCCAGCAAGGAGGCGGAGTGACTTCAGGGGGGCACGGCGTAATCGAGCCGACGATCCAGCCATGATGCTGCAAGACCAAGTATTGCGGCGAGGCAAAGTCTTTGTTGGAAACGGGGCCGATGCGCAACCAGAATTGTTGCGGGCTGGTGAAGAGGTCGGACCCGGCGATGAGGGTAGCGGCGAGACGCCGGGTGAGAAAGTCCCGGGGCGTGCACCCTACGAGCAAACAGAGCATCGCCAGAATGAGAGCGTGTTTCCGCATGAATGAGGATTGCGCCTTATCGGCGATCTGCGATTGTAACTAATCGGGAGGAGCGTCGCGGCAAGAAAGGATGAGATGTAATCTGCCCGTCAAATTGACGGGCCCAGCGTCCGGGAATGGATTTTCCGCATGATGGGCATGTGCCCTCTGGAGTGACACGATACTCCTGCACCAGGTAGCTGTAGCGCTTCACGAGCATGGCCGCACAATGTTGGCATCGGGTGTCCTCGAGATTGCCGACCCGCCCGGGGAGATTTCCTGCGTAGATGTAGCGCAGGCCGGCTTCTTTGCCGATCTTTGCGGCGCGCAGCAAATCGTCGGGTCCTGTATCGCGTGGATCGGTCATCTTGTAATCGCCATGATAGGCAGTGACGTGCCACGGAATCTCCACAGAGACGCTCGCCAGGAATTGCGTCAGGCCACGCAGCTCCTCGTCCGAGTCATTAAAGCCGGGAATCAGCAAGGTAACGATCTCGAGCCAGAGCCCCATGGCATACAGGCTGCGGATCGTCTCGAGGATCGGTTGCAGACGGCCGCCGAGCTGGCGATAGTGGCGATCGTTGAAACTCTTCAAATCGACTTTGTAGAGATCGAGCCAGGGACGCACATACTCGAGCACCTGCGGTGTTCCATTTCCGTTGGATACAAAGCCGGTGACCAATCCTGCCGCTTTGGCCTCTTTCATGATCGCCACGGCCCATTCGGCGGTGATCAGGGGCTCGTTATACGTGCTGACCAGAACCTTGGCCCCCTGGCGAAGCGCATCCTGCACAAGCGCAGAGGGCGAGGCTTCCAGAGGTGGCGAGATCGCGTTGGGGTCACGCAAGGCCTGGGACGTGACCCAGTTCTGACAGTAGGCACAATGCAGATCGCAACCCAGCATGCCGAAGCTATAGGCAAGAGCACCGGGATAGGCGTGGAAGAACGGCTTCTTCTCGATGGGGTCGCACTGTACGCCACCGACATAACCCCACGGCACGTACAGAGTGCCGCCGCGATTGAAGCGCACTTTGCAGACGCCCGGCTGCCCCTCAGGGATGGGACAGGCGTGCCCGCAGGCATAACAGCGCACTCGGTTGTTCTCGAGCTTCTCGTACAGATCGCCTTCGCGTACCTGCTGGTCGACCAGTTCGCGAAGAGTACTCATAAATTCCTCTCGTTCAATTTTACTGCGCAGAGCAAGCGATGAATGAAAAAGCACGAGCTCAAATCGAGTGCTCGGGCTCTCCGCGCTATGCAGCGGAAAAGCGAAAATAAGGTGTTTGCGGGAGTTGGGCCCGGAACGCTGTGCCGAACTGCCTGCTAGTAAGCGGAGTCGCTGTGCTGCAGAGGAGGGTGCTGGCGCAGGAATTTGTTCGCTTCCCGCTGGATGGCGAGAGCCTGTGCGCGGGTCAATTGGGGAGTCATGACGGCGAGGCGATCTTTGCTGGTCTCCTTGCCCTCGGCGCGGGCCAAGACCGACCAGAAGTAAGCTCTGGTGACATCTTTCTGGACGCCGCGTCCGATCCAGAAATAAGAGCCTAAGGCATCCTGCGCGCCGATATGCCCTTGCTCAGCCGCTCTCAGATACCACTTGACGGCCAGCGAGTAGTCCTGCGGCAGATCGTCCCCGGTAGCGTAACGGGTGGCGAGCGTGGCCTGCTCGTAGGGGTCGCCGACCTCTGCACGTTTACGCACTTCCTCAACACTAGTGGCGACAACCGGCGGCGTAGTGGCAACGGACCGAGCCGGTTCTATCGGCTGCGGCTGGGAGGGCGCTGCTTCAACTGCTTTGGGACGGCGAAATCGATCGAGCGCCCAGGGTGAGAGAAGATACGCGAGAACCGCGACGATCGACAACGCCGCGACCACCAGCAAAACCAGGTGCCCACGAGGAAATGTGTCACGCTCGGGGGGCCTCTCGGATTCCTTCAGCACCGCCGAAAAGGGATAGCTTGCGGTCGAAAAGGTGGGCGTGAATCCAACTGTGGGCGTCGCCGCGGTGGTTGTTTGCGCAGCCTGAGCGCGGGCACGGGCGCGTTCCGCCCGGTTAATGGCTGCCAAGGTAGTATCGGCGAGCCTCTGCAGGATTGTCCCGTGACGATCGTTGAATGCGTGCGGCTTGGAGGAGAATACTTCCAGCAATCCGATCACCGTCTCGCCGAGACGAATGGGCACCGCGATGATCGAGCGAATCCCCAGACTGCGGCAACTCTCGCGATCGACGCGAAGATCTGTTTGGGCATCGTCGCAACGTTGGAGATATCCCGTGCGCGCGCAGTAACCGGAAAAGCCGGAACTGACGTCGAGCGTCGCGCCCACTGGCGGCGCGTCTCCGGCACTGGCGCGGCACACGACATCATTGTTGTTGTCGGAAAGGGCGAGCGCCGAGCCATTCGCATTTGTGAAAATTCGGGAGCGTTCGGCAATCAACTGTAATGCTGCATCGAGGTTCGGACCCAGCGATTCGACTTCCCGCTGCACGGCCGCTAGCGCCGTGAGCGTGGCGGTGTAGTCGGCCGCGCGAGGTTCTTGGGCTGTGTTCGCGGACATCGGCATACGACGTTGCTGACCGAGGATGTCACCATAGCGCACGCCCGACTCACCGTTGCGCGCGACGTAGTTGGCCGCGCCGACCATCGCATTCAGAAAGAGCCACTCCTGCAGCTTCTGCCGAGCGACGTCCGGTAAGGGAGGAAAGCGAACCCCGATTCGTCCGGTGCGATCGGCCCACACGACTTGCCCCGTGGTGTGGAGATAGGTTTTGGTTTCGGAAAGATCCAAACATAAGTTCACTGAACGATTTACTTGCCAAGAGGACGAAGTCTGGATCGCCGCTCCGCTTTCACTGATATTCAGAATTTCACTGAGATCCAACACCATGTCGTCGGAGCCACCGTTGAGGCTGGCATAGGCAGGGGTGTGGACTTTCTGACGAACAGCGCGACGTCGACCACGCGGCACCGACCGAGGAGAACTGCTCCGAACGCCGGTGTGGGTCCCCAAAGGCTCCATGTGGTTGATGGACCCTTTAATTATTACCTTGATCGTTCTGGAAAAGGAAGCTTTTCTCGTCTACTCGGAAGTGCAATGGACACAAGGTGTTCAGGTCAACAACAGGGACGCGGGGGGACCATATTCACAGTGGCCACTTGCACTGCCGGACGCGAATAGGACAGGCGGGTCATGGCGGCCACCATTACGCTCGACAGCAGTTGCATGGTGGCAACATCCCGGTGATCGAAAGCGTATGGGGTCCCGGAGAGGACTTCGAAAACGCCTAGCGTTCTGCGGTAATGCCGGAGGGGCGCGACCAGGATGGAACGGGCTCCCAGTCTGCGGCAGCTTGCCAGGTCGACGCGGGGATTGGTTTCTGCATCGTGGCAAAGCAAGATTTCTCCGGTTCGTACGCACTCTGCGGAAAGGCCGGAATCCGTTTGCAGGCGAACTCCAAGATCGGGGGCGGTGCGGCCAGTACGCGCACGGCAGACCATCTCATTTCCAGAGTGTAAGGCGATGGCTGCGCCGGTGGCGCCCGTCAATGTTTGGGCGCGTTCGGCGATGATGTTGATTCCGGGTTCAAGATCCAGTTGGCTGGGCTCGATATCCACGTCGGCGTCGGCGGTGTCGAGTTTGAGAGCGTTGGCACCGGAAATCCCGACCGTGCGCAGGTGATGGCGGCCAGGATGCATCGGAACGGACGCTGCGGGCTTCTTTTCGGCCATGATGGGGGCGTCGGGGACCGTGCGCAACAAGTCGCGCACCAACTGGTCGAGTTCCGCATCCACGATCAGGTGTGCGGTCTCTTTGCCCCTCAACGAACCGCCTAGTACACGCGATAAGCTCAACATGGCCTGGCTGCCACAAGCCAGGCAATAGTGCGTGCTGTTCTCACTGATTAATTCGCATTCCGCACAGAAAACGGCTGTCTGCAACGAAAGAAAGTGCGCATTTTTGGCAGTCGCCCAGCCCAGATACATTTCGGATGACGCTCCTGGCGCTTGAACAGTTCGGAAAAAGTAAATGCCGCGCGCTGGTTGCAGAAGTGTCGGAGATGGTTCGGGTCTGTGGATAAATTGAAACAAGCGCTTGAAATGCGGGGTCATACGGGCATGACGGACTTCGTTGAATAGCCTACGGAAGCAGCATATTCGCTGACACTCGCGCGAAGGCGGTATATACTTTTGTGGTCTCGCGCGGGCGGCTGTCGGGGGATCAGCCGGCCCAGACTTCCCTCTCTGCGAGAAGGTTCCCCTTTCCCTTTGTAACGCGAGCCCATGGCAGAACAGGGCAAACCACGCCGTGAACGCGACGCGCACACTCCGACAGACGGAGGCGCCGCCGTTCGTACGCCTTCAAGCGCCTCGGGAAGTTCTGCTTCGGGAGTGCCTCCGCCGTCGGACGCTCCGACGTTGGTTCCGGGTTCCGGTTCAGGCTCAGACGCGCCCACCCTGATACCTTTTCCGCACCTTTCTCCGTCCGACACACCGACGATTGCTGAAGGCGTAACTCCTCCACCGAGGAAGGCTCCTCGGACACAGGGCTTCTACCCGCCGCAGCCTGTGCTGGCGGCCGGATCGGTTCTGGCTCAGCGCTACGAGATCCTGCAGACGCTTGGCGAAGGCGGCATGGGCGCGGTGTACAAGGCGAAAGACCTGGAACTGGATCGACTGGTCGCCCTCAAGGTCATCCGGCCTGAACTCGCCAAAAATCCGGCCATCATCGATCGCTTCAAGCAGGAACTGCTTCTCTCGCAGCGCGTCACGCATCGCAATGTGATCCGCATTTACGACCTCGGTGAAGGTGATGGCGTGAAGTTCATCACCATGGAGTTCATCGAGGGCGAGGATCTGCGCAGCCTGATTTTTGAGCGCAAGAAATTGCCACCGGAAGAAGCGGTCGCGATCATGGAGCAGGTCTGTCTCGCGCTGGATGCGGCTCACAGCGTGGACGTCATCCATCGCGATCTGAAACCACAGAACATCATGCAGGACAAGGCCGGACGGATTCTCGTCATGGACTTCGGGCTGGCGCGCACGCTTGAAGGCGATGGCATGACGCAGACCGGAGCCCTGGTCGGGACGATGGAATATATGTCCCCGGAGCAAGCGCTGGCGAAGGAACTGGACCAGCGCTCCGACATCTTCAGCGCGGGTCTCATTTTCTACGAGCTGCTCACGGGACAGATGCCGTTTCGCGCCGACAGTGCGCTTGCGTCGCTCATTAAACGTACACAAGAGCGGGCGCGGCCGATCTCAGAACACGACAATACCATTCCGCAGACTTTGACCAGCATCGTCAGCAAGTGCCTCGAAAGAGAGCCTGCTGCTCGTTATCAGAGTGCAAAAGCTCTGCTGGCGGATCTGCAAGCGTGGCAGGGTAAGCGCGCGGCAGGAGCGATTGCCTTTGAGAGCGTAACGCCTTGGGCACAGACGATTCCCTGGCAATGGTTAGGCGGCGCCTTTGCCGTGGTCGTGCTTGCGGTGGTTGGCTACACGTTTCGCGGAAAGATTTTCAGTGCAGCGTCGCCAAAGACCGTGCCCGTGGTCGCGGCGGAGTCTTTAGCGATTCTTCCGTTCCACAATGCCTCGGGCGATGCCAGCTGGGATTGGCTTGGACCCAGCCTGGGCGACATGCTCAGCACGGACGTTGGACAATCGGCACACTTGCGCACGGTGTCTCCGGATCGTCTGCAACAGGTGCTGCATGATTTGCGCATCTCGGCCGGCGGAACGCTGGACCCGAGCGCACAACGCCGAGTCGCCGAGTTCACTAATGCCGACATTCTGGTTTCGGGTCAATATGTGAAGCTCGGCGACCAGATCCGGATCGACGCCACTCTGCAAGACCTGAAGCGCGGCCGGACTGAAGTCTTGAAATCCGAGGCTCCAAATCAGCAGGGGCTCTCAGCCGCGGTCGACCGTCTCGCCGACGATATCCGGCAAAACCTCGCGCTTTCCTCGGACCTGGTGAAAGAACTGCAGGCGCAGTCATTCAAAGCCACATCCACGTCAGTAGAAGCGTTGCGGGACTACAACCAGGGTGTGCAACTCTTGCGGCAGGGCAACAGCCTCGAAGCGCAGAAACGCCTCGATGCCGCGAGCAAAGAGGATCCGAAATTTGCCTTAGCGTACGCAAAACTGGGCGAGGCTTATTCGGTGCTCGGGTATGAGAATGAGGCGGAACAGGCCTCTCGCCATGCCGTCGAATACAGCCAGGATCTGCCGCTGGCTGAGCGCTACTTGATCGAAGCCGGCCACGCCCGCATCGTCAAGGACAACGCGAAGGCCATCGCCGCCTATCAGAACCTGGAAAAGAGCTTCCCCGACAACATGGACGTGCAGTTTGCACTGGGAAGCCTCTACGAAGATGCGGCGGATTTGCCGAATGCGCGCGCTCATTACGAAAGAGTGTTGCAGGCGGATCCGAAGAATCTTGACGTTTTGCTCGCCATGGGCCGGGTCGAGATCAAGTCTGGCAATTCGCAGGCAGCCCTTGAGCCACTGAATCGCGCGCTCAACTTGTCGATCCAGGTCGACAACCAGGAACAGAAAGCGCTGATCTTGCAAGCTACTGGCATCGCTTACCAGTACATGGACAAGCTGGATGAGGCTCTACGCAATTTCCAGGACTCGATTGACATCAATCGCAAGCTCGGAAAGAAGCGCGGCGTGGCGGCCAGCCTCGCGCAGATGGCACAACTGCAAGGTCTGAAGGGAAGGCCTGATGCATCGCTTGCTTCCTACAACGAGGCCTTGAAGCTCTTTCAGGAAATAGGTTCGAAGAAGGAAGCCGGCGATGTGATGATCGACATCGGCGGCTTGTATCTGGACCGAGGACAGCGAGACAAAGCACTGCAAATGTTCAAAGACTCATTGCAGATTCAGCGCGATGCTGGCGACGAGGGCAATCAGGCGGTCTGTCTTAACAATATCGGGAACGTTTACCTGGATAAAGGTGAGAATCAGGACGCGCTGACCTATTTCCAGCAGGCGCTGCAGTTGCGCGAGAAGCTCAACGTTCCGGACCAGATCGCCGAAACCCTCCACAATCTGGGTCTGGTGTATGCCAGCAACGGTGAATCCGAAAAGGCCATGGCCTCCTACATGCGTGCCCTCGACCTCAAGCGCAAGTCGAATGACGCCCGCGCAGCGGCGGTGGAGGAAAACGCGATTGGAGTGCTCTTCCGCGAACAGGGACGTTTCGGCGCAGCCATCAGCTCTGGCCAAGATGCATTGAAGGCTTTACGCGATGTCGACGATCGGACCGTCCGCTTGGTGGACGTGCTCACCAATCTGTCGCAATCGCTCGCCAAAGCAGGGCGTGGCAATGAGAGCGGGGCATTGCTCGATGAAGCCAGGAAGTTGATTGCAGGCCTCAAGAACCAGGCGTTGATGGCAGCGCTGTTGAACACCGAGGGTGACGTAGCCTTTTATCAGGGCGATACAAAAACCGCGCGGGCGAAGTACCAGGATGCCCTGCGAACCGCCAGTCAGTCCAAAGCCCGGAACGAAGAGTTGACAGCGAAGGTCAACCTGGCTCGAATCGCCGTACAGGAAGGCCGCGGAAAGAGCGTGGTTGCGGAATTGGCGAACCTTTCGCGCCAGGCCGACGAAGCTGGAATTCCTTTTCTCGCCGTGGAAAGCTCGGTTGATATGGCAGAGGCGCTGGTTAGCGGCAAAGATTATTCGCGCGCCTCCCAGGAATTGGAGCGGGTACTCAGCCGGAGTGAGAAGTTTGGCTTGCGGGCACAGACCGCCAGGATTCACTACCTAATGGGAACCGTGCAACGCCTCTCGGGTAAAAGCGCCGACGCCGCCAACAATTATGCCCAGACGCGACGCGTGCTCGAGGAGATGCAGAAGGAGCAGGGCGCCGAGAAGGTTCTCAGTCGCCCCGATTTTCGTTCCATGTACGAAGAGTCAAAGCGCTGGGGAACGGCGGCATGAGAGGCTCAGCGCAAAAATCCCTCTCGGCGTGAACTAGCCCAGTCTGCGTTGCAACTCACCATAGCCGCGCGTCGAGCAAAACCATCCGTCCCTAGATAAACCCGATCGGCAGATATCGCGTCAGGCACGCGATTTCAAAGTAAGAAAAAAGGCGGGGAGCCGATCGGCTCTCCGCCTTCAACTCTTCCAATAACTTTGCGTTTACCTGCCCGACGTGAACTGGAAGTTGAGTGCGTGAATCACTCCGTCCCCCACGTTCGCCTGGAAGGTGATGCATTGACCGGCGAAGCTGGTAGAGGTCTTCCAGTTGTAGTCGTAAATGCCATAACCAAAATTCAGAAGGCTTCCGGAAATCGTGACCGGCACGGGATTCTGACCGCTACAGTTTGTTGAAGCGAATCCAGAGACCGAGATCGACTTCAGATTGGTGATTGGTTTGAAATTTCCATCAAACAACCCGAAACCAGCGGGAATGATGGTTCCGGCTTTTACCTTATTGATCCCCGGGAAGAAGATCTCTGGGACGAATCCGAAGAACTGATAGGTGACGTTGTAATTTACCGAAGTTGTGCTGGTGTTGCCCGCGGCATCCGTAGCCGTGACGCTGAATACATGGGGTCCCGGTGTTGAGGTGCTAAGTGGAGCGGCTACGTTTGGCGTGGTCAGAACAGCGGGCGTGTAAGCTTGCGCCCCGCAGGTTGCCACCCCCGACAACGTATCGCTGCAGGTGTAGTTCGCAGTGTCAGAGATGTTCAAGAACACGCTAGAGCTGACCAACGAAATCGATTCTGTCGGCTTGGTGGTGTCGATGTTGACTGGTAGCACCTTGCCCAAAGTCGAGTAGTTGTTGTTGGCCAACGTGAACATCAACTCCCGGGTGCCGTGATCGTCCTGACCTTGGTAGTTCAACAGGTAGCGACCATCAGGCAGCGAGCCGAGATTCTGAACAGGGAATGTGTAGCTGGTAACCGCCGACGGCGGAACTGGCGCCGGCAGCACCGTGTTCGGAATGAGCACGCTTGGCGGAGCCGTGTTGCTGAAGGAATACATCAGCTGCGCCACGTTCGGCTGCGTGTAGCTGTTATTTGGTTGCGAGAGTTGCTGTGTCGCGGTCGTGAACGTCGCCGAGACACTGGGATCTGCAACGCTGTTGTTGTTGATCCACCCATTGCCATTCGCCGGCGGATTAAGAGCGATGGTCGTTCCCGGCTGAAGCACGCCATAGACGGCGATGAACGTGGAGTTGAAGTGCGGCACGGTTCCTGTGGGCGACGGGTCTCCTGTGAGGCTCGTCAAGACGTTCGTCGGGCAAGGTTGCGCCGTATTCGGCGGGGGGAACACACACGGCCCTCCCTGCCAGTTGTCCGGTGCCTCGAGTAAGCCGAAGCCAGTATTGGGCGGGAGCGAGTTGGGATCAATCTTCGGACCATTGAAATTGTCGGTTACGAGAATGCTAGGCGGAGTCGAAGTTGGGCAATTCACGCCCGCCGGTGTCCCTGAACCCGGCGTGTTCGAATTGTTCGTGCAGAGGTCGATGTACAGCTTGCAATTGTTCGTTTCCCCTGTGTGCGGCCAGCAACTGCTGGTGGCGAATGGCGTACCGGGCACCCAAGTCGGCTGCCAGCTGGAAGGCACGATGGCCTGGTTCGTCACCTGCATCTGCGTTCCTGCCGCTGCGGTAACGTTCTGAGCGGTCAGGTCGACAACCTCCTGCACGAGATTCCCGGCAGCGTTGTTGAAGGTCGCGGTGACGGTCGAGCCTTGGTTCGCGGGCTGGGGTGGCAGTGTTGTTGTCGTCGAGAAATCCCACGACAGGATGTCCTGGTTCGCATCCAGGGCGCCGGTACGGCCGACGAAGCCTACGAACGCGTCGTCGTTCGCGTCCAGACCCAGGCGGGCCAGATCGAAGGTGGCGGCCAAGACCTGGTTCCCGTCGAGGGAGACCTGGAGGTTATTGGGATTCTGGCAAGCCTGGCCATCACAATTCGGAGGGGAGTACTTGACGACGACCTTATGGGGATTGCCATCGGCGATCAAGGTTTGAAGGGACGTAGTTCGAGCCATCAAGCATTGAGTGTGATTGGAAGTATTCGCAGAGGCCCCGCAGCTCTGAATGGCAACGTGGTTCGCGTCGAGATCCCACGCGTTCCGAAAATCGTCCAACTCAATCGCCACGCTATTAGTGAGACCGGTATATCCAATGTCGCCACCGCAGCCTGCGTCTGGCGCTTCGAGGGCCAATATGCCGCTCGAGCCATTCTGCGCGGGACAGCCGCCGGCTGGATTCTGCGGGAACGACCCGTTTTGAATCACGAAGGCGATGCCATCAGCAGGCGCAGCGGACCCAGAGATCTGGAACTGAAAGCTCGTCGTAAAACCGCTCAGCAGTGGCACGGCCTGCGGCGACTCTGGCGTACCACCGTAGTACCACACGCTGCCAGATTGACCTGGTGTGGTCGTCGTAAGACGCATGACGGTGCCTACAGTACCCGCGCTCCCATTGGCCTGCAGATTCGTTGGAGCGCTGAAGTCGTTGTAGTTAAAGACAACTTGCCCGGACGCCAAGCTGACAGAGCAAAGAAGCAAGATGATGGAAAGACAGAAAAGACGGACGAACTGGGATCTCATGACATTTCCTCCGCGCGGACGACTCTGCGCACACCTGGGATATTGGTCTAATGAGTCGCGACCGGGGGAAAGGTCAACGATTACACAACAAGCATAGTGAACGGGTAACGATCAGTCGGTCGTTACCAAGGGAAACCTTGGGGGATCTGGAATTGTTGGAGCACGACCTTCTTCGAGGTCGGTGCTACCACCGTGGGATCCAGCAGGCTGAACTCCATCCCATGGTCGAGAAGTCAAGCCCAGAGCCAACTCTGGCACACTTTTCCTTCAACTAAAGACCATCGAATTGTGCAGTCGTGCAAAGCTAAAGTCAAGAGCAGCGACGACAAAAAGTGTTGAAAATGTTATTCGACAGAGAACGCGGGAGCGGGTCTTTGTAAAACCTCGGAACCGCGTAAAACCTTGGGAACCGCCGCGTCGTATAATCCCGAATTCTCAGATGTAAGACGTTTTTTGCTTTTGTTCCGCTGTGCAAAAAGTTGGCTGCATCGGACTAAGGAGGGTTCTCGTCCATGAATCCACGGCCGCCGCAAAGGGTCAATCGTCGTCAATTTCTCGGTGCTACAGGCGGCACGTTAGCCTCGGTGGCTGCTGCAGGGGCTTTCCCTGCTGCACGGGCAAGTTCGGCTGGCTTCGACACTGATCAAGCAACTCACAAACGCAAGAAGATCCCGATCGGCGTGTTTGATCCCGTATACAAAGATCTGTCACTCGACCAGATGCTTGACAAGGTATCAGCGCTCGGCCTGGAGGCGATGGAAATTGGCACCGGCGGTTACCCGAATTCCGTCCACTGTCCGGTAGCAGATCTGCTCGCCGACCCCGCCAAGGCGAAAGCGTGGAAGAAGAAATTCGAGGATCGCAACATTCGGGTCGCCACGCTCAGTTGCCACGGGAATCCCGTCCATCCGGACGCAAAGCGAGCTGCAAAGGATATCGAGTCGTTTCATCACACCATCCTTCTGGCGGAAAGGCTGGAAGTTCCGGTGGTGGTCGGATTCTCGGGCTGCCCCGGCGGAACCCCCAACGACACGCAGCCCAACTGGATCACCTATCGCTGGCCTGATGAATTCCGGGACATGTTGCAGTGGCAGTGGAAAGAGAAAGTGATTCCTTATTGGAAGGAAGCCGCTAAGTTCGCGCGAGAACACGGCGTGAAGCGGCTGGCTTTCGAGATGCACCCGAACTTTGTGGTCTACAACCCGAAGACGCTGCTGCAACTGCGCGAAGCCGTGGGCGAGGAAATTGGTGCCAATTGCGATCTCAGCCATCTCTTCTGGCAAGGGTGTGATCCGGTGGAAGTGATTCACTTGCTTGGCAAGCACGGCGCGCTCTTCCATGCGCACATGAAAGACACGGTGCTCTACCCTGAGAACGTTGCAAAATACGGCGTTCTTAACTTCGCGTTCAACAAAGAAGAATTGCCGGACTCGTCGGACACATTTCGGGCGGTTGGTTACGGACACAGCGCCAGCACCTGGAAGGCGATCCTGCAGGCCTACATGGATGTCGACTACGAAGGCATTCTGAGTATTGAGAACGAAGATCCGATTCTCACAGGCGAAGTCGGTGTTGAACGCGCGGTATACGTGCTGAAGAATGTTCGTAACGAATTGTTGGCGTGAGCGAAACGGGGCGTTGAGATGGCGCGAGTGATCCCGGTGTATCAGGGAACCGGGATCATTCGCTTTTCGGCACTGCTTTGTCTTGCCAGTTCGATCAGCCGAATGACTTCCCGGGCCTGCTCAGGTTTGACAGCCAGTTCTTCCTCGCCCCGGATCGCGCGCGCTACATTCGTGTAATAGTCCGGATAGCATCCCGCTAGCGTGGGATAGCGCGAGCGCTGAACAGCGCCGTCGCACTGGATGTGGGTACCCCAGAGGTCTTCTTTTTCCATGCCCCAATTGGGCTGGTCGGGCGACCCTCCGTTCTTGAGCGCTTCCTCCTGCGGATCGAGACCGTACTTCACGTAACTCCCTCGAGTTCCGTACAGTACGTAACGCGGGCTCGGCTCACAGACCAGCATTCCGGCCTTCAACATCACGGACAATTGCGGATATTCCAGATGAAGTTCAAAGCTATCGTCGGCATTTGCTCCCTCGCGCTGGCGCCGCACCTCGGCATAGATTCCTGCGGGTCGGCCGAAAAGCACAAGCGCCTGATCGATCAAGTGCGGCCCGAGATCGTAGAGAATGCCAGAGCCGGGCAACGGCTGCTCGCGCCACTTATTAGCGTTCACAGTGGGGCGGAAACGATCGTAGCGACTTTCGAACTCAGCAAGCTGTCCTAGCAGATTCTTGCTCAGGATCTGCCTGACGGTCAGGAAGTCGCCGTCCCAGCGTCGGTTCTGAAAGACGCTGAGAACGCGGCCGATGTTCTTTGCCAGGGCGATCAATGTGTCAGCATCTTTTGAGGTAATCGTGAAGGGCTTGTCGAGCACTACGTGCTTCCCTGTTCGCAGGGAGTGTCCCGCGACGTCGAAGTGAGTGGTATTGGGCGTCGCGACGACGACCAAGTCGACCGAGGGATCGACGAGCATGGCATCGAGATCACGCACGATCCGTGCTTGCGGGTAGGCTTTGCCGGCCTCGTCGCCATGTCGCTGCACGATGTGCGTCAGTCGCAAGAGAGGGTTGGCATGGATCAGGGGAGCGTGGAACACTCGTGCAGCCATCCCGAAACCGACGAGTCCGACATTGATGGGAGAAGACACAGCGGGTATTCTAAGCGCAATCACTTCCGCTCAAGAAGCGTCACGTTCGTTGTTGGCGGTCTATAATCGACGCCTTCGAACCAATCCATTTCCATCGCGAGGGCTCCCATGGCGCAGGTCGTTCGCTCCCCGAAAGTTTATGACGTTTGCATTGTCGGATCGGGGGCCGGGGGCGGAACTGCGGCGAAAATTCTGACCGAGGGCGGGCTCAACGTGGTCATGCTCGAGGCCGGACCCGCGCTCGATCCGATGGTGGATTTCAAAGAGCACGTGTGGCCCTACGAACTGCCTCACCGAGGAGCAGGCGTCGGCGGCAATGCGCTGAAGCCGGGAAACGGATTGGAAGAGGAATTTCTGGCGCCCACGGGCGCATGGACCATCGAAGGCGAACCCTACACTTCGGTTCCGGGATCAAACTTCCGATGGTTTCGCTCACGAATCGTCGGAGGGCGCACCAATCATTGGGGCCGCATCGCCCTGCGTTTCGCGCCGATTGACTTTCGCGCCAAGACTCGCGACGGACTGGGCGACGACTGGCCGATCACCTACGACGATGTCGCTCCCTACTACGACAAGGTCGAAAGCTTCATTGGTGTTTTCGGAACGAAAGAAAACATTTCGAGCGCACCGGATGGCGTATTCCAGCCTCCGCCAAAGATGCGCTGCAGCGAAACAGTCATCAAGAAAGCCTGCGACAAGATCGGCGTGTTGTGCGTGCCTTCGCGAATGGCGATCCTTACCAAGCCGCTCAACGGGCGTCCGGCATGTCACTACTGCGGGCAGTGCGGTCGCGGCTGCCGCCTCGCCTCGAATTTCAGTTCGAGCCAAGTGATGATTCCGCCCGCGCAGAAAACCGGTCGGCTTACCTTAATCACGGGTGCGATGGCACGCGAAGTTCTGCTTGGCAAAGATGGAAAAGCGACGGGCGTTTCCTACGTCGACAAAGCGTCTCGCTCAGAGAAGCGGGTGCATGCCAAGTCTGTGATGCTGGCCGCGAGTGCCTGCGAGTCCGCGCGCCTTCTGCTGAATTCCAAGTCGACGCTCTTTCCTGACGGCATCGCCAATACCTCCGGCGCCGTCGGCCGCTACCTGACGGACTCGGTCGGCAGCAGCGGCGTGGGCTACTTCCCGCAGATGGCGAAAGTTCCTCCGCACAACCACGACGGCGTCGGCGGCATGCACATGTATGTTCCATGGTGGAAGTTTGATCGGAAGAATGATTTTCCTCGCGGCTACCACATCGAATTTGGCGGCGGCCGCGAGATGCCCGGCGTCGGCATGTTTCACGAAACCTGCGAGCTGTTCGAGGGCTACGGCCTCAAGCTCAAGCAGACGTGCCGTAAAGAATACGGCTCTTACATTGGATTCGCCGGCCGCGGCGAGATGATTCCCAACGACGACACGTATTGCGATGTCGATCCCTATACCGTCGATCAATGGGGTATTCCGGTGCTTCGTTTCCACTTTCGCTGGAGCGATCACGAAATCAAGATGGCGAAAGATATGCAGGAAACGTTCCGCGGTATCGTCGAGGCGGGAGGTGGCACGTACGTCACGCGAACCTGTCCAGACGGCGATAACCCGTACGGCATCTCTGACGGCGGCGTGATCATTCACGAACTCGGCACGGCTCGAATGGGCACCGATCCGAAAACTTCGGTACTCAACGGCTTCTGCCAGGCGCACGACGTCAAGAATCTGTTTGTCACCGACGCCGCTGGCTTCGTGTCGAATCCCGACAAGAATCCGACGCTCACCATCATGGCTCTCTCCTGGCGGGCTTCGGAATATCTGCTGGACCAGGCCAAACAGGGGAGTCTCTAGGGGAACGCAATGCCATCGAATCCGATCAGCCGTCGCGATATTCTGAGAACCTTAGCCATCGGAGCCGTGGGCGGCTCTGTCCTGCAGGTCATTCCGCTGGCTGCTGCCGAACAAGCGCACCGCATGGTGAAGCAGGAGAAGTCGCATTCTCCCGCGGGCGCTTACAAGCCCAAATTCTTTCCGGCACACCAGTACGCAACGCTAGGGCTGCTCTGCGATCAAATCATCCCCGCCGATGAACAGTCCGGGGGCGCGATCCAGGCGGGTGCTCCCGAGTTCATTGATCTGCTGACCAGCGAGAACAAGGAATACCAGGTGGACCTCGGCGGCGGACTCATGTGGCTCGATGGGTACTGCAGCGACCGCTTCGACAATACTTACCTGCGTTGTTCTGCGGATCAACAGAAGCAAGTTCTGGATTTGATTGCCTATCGTAAGAATGCAGAAGACGACCCTGGTCTCAGCCAGGGCGTAGAGTTCTTCGGATTCCTGCGCAAACTCACGACCGACGGCTTCTACAGCAGCGAGATCGGCATCGCAGACCTGCAATACCAGGGCAACACGTTTGTGCGGGAGTTTCCGGGCTGCCCTCCGGTTCCGGAAGTCTGAACATTAGCTCGCATCACGACATAGTTTTGCTTCGTGTCCATCGTGCGCTCTTGGAAGAAGAGCGCCCTTCGCGTAGTATGTTCGGTCGTTCCTCGACACATTTCGGAGCCTGCATGAAGAAATTTGCCAGCGTCCTCGCGGTTCTCGTGATCGCCGCAACATTCAGTCAGCCCGCAACATCCCAGGAAAAAGTTGACCTCGAAATGATCGGCCGCATTCGTTACGAGGGGTTTCGCAATTCGAAGATCATGGAGATCGCCAGCGGACTGATGGATGGCATCGGGCCGCGTCTCACAGGATCGCCGAACGTGAAGCGCGCCAATGAATGGACGCGCGATCAACTGACTTCCTTCGGGCTTGCCAATGCGCATCTGGAATCGTGGGGGCCCTTCGGGCGCGGATGGTCGAACGAATATGTCAACGTACGGATGACTTCGCCCGATACGGCGCCCCTCATCGCATATGCCAAGGCCTGGACACCCGGCACCACTGGCGCGGTGAAGGCGAAATGCATTCGCGTCAAGATCGAGGACAAGAAGGACTTCGACAAATATCGCGGCAAGCTGGCGGGCATGATTGCCATTTTCGGACCTGACGTGGAAGTGAAGACGCCCGCGCAGGCATTTTTCGACCGGCTCACCGACAAGCAACTCGAAGATATTGGTGAGTACCAGATCCCGAACGAGAAGATGGCCTTCCGCTTCCGCCAGTATCTCAAGAGGCTGCAGTTCCAAAAAGAACTCAACAAGTTTCTCGCCGACGAGAAAGTGTTTGCCGTCGTGGATCACGGCTATGGCGCATTCGGAGGAGGCGCTGTTTTTGTGCAATCCGGCGGCACGTGGAAGACGGGAGAAACCGCGACGGTTCCCGCGGTCACGGTCGCGCTCGAACAATGGGATCGCATCGCACGCCTGCTCGATCAGAAAAAAGAGGTGGAACTCGAGTTGAACGTGGCCAACACCTTCTACGACAACGATCCGATGCAGTACAACACCATTGCCGAGATCCCCGGCGGCGACAAGAAAGACGAAGTTGTCATGGTCGGCGCACACCTGGATTCCTGGCACTCGGGCACAGGCGCCACCGACAACGGAGCGGGCACGGTTGTGATGATGGAAGCCATGCGCATTCTGAAAGCGCTCGACATCAAACCGCGGCGCACCGTACGCATCGGACTGTGGACCGGCGAAGAGCAAGGTTTGCTCGGATCACAGGATTACGTGCAGCAACATTTCGGATCGCGTCCACCCTTGGAGGATCCGGACTCCAAAGGAATGCCGACTCTGCTGCGTCGCGAATCCGGACCGGTGACCGTGAAGCCCGAGCAGGCGAAGGTCTCGGTTTATTTCAATGTCGATAACGGAAGCGGTAAGTTGCGCGGGGTGTACTTGCAGGAGAATGCGGCGGTCGCGCCCATCTTCGAAGCCTGGATACAGCCCTTCAAGGACCTGGGGATGACCACGCTCACCATGCGCAATACGGGAGGCACCGATCATCAGTCATTCGACGCAGTCGGCATCCCGGGATTTCAGTTTATTCAAGATCCGCTCGACTACGAGACGCGCACGCACCACTCGAACATGGATGTCTATGATCGGCTCCAGCCTGACGACTTGAAACAGGCTGCGGTGATCGTGGCGAGCTTTGTGTACCAGGCAGCGATGCGCGACCAGATGTTTCCGCGCAAGCCGATTGAGAAGCCGCTTCCGAAGGAAGACAAGTCTGACGACCAGTAAAGCGGCTGGTGGGAATACCGAGGGGAACGTGCGGGGCATTACCTTGGGTTCCCGGAGACGGCGGACAAAACACCGATGAGGGCTCCGATCGCTCCTAAGAACATTTGAGTCAATCACTTACTGGCAGGCACGTGCCTTGCCAAATTGTGTCGTTGCGACCACCCCAAAGTCGTAGTACCATCGCGTTCTCCCCTGAAATATTGCGCGTTCTTGTCTTCTCCCCGTTCCGAGACACGCAATAATCCCCCGGAAAAGGATCCCATGTATTGCGTTCTTAAGTCGCTCACCGTCTGCGCGTGTTTCGCACTTGTCAGCTCGATGGCCGCGGCCCAGGGAACCGCTTGCGCGGCCGATGGGGAGAATGCTCAGGGTTCGCCGATCGCGTGCGTTACCGGCCAGGGCGTCGAGATTAAAGCTGCCGCCGCGCCGGTAGTATCCCAAGGTTCCGATGTTCTTCCGCTATCTCCCGAGCAAAGACCGGCGACGCAACCGACGGTGATCTTTGACAATGGCAAGCTCACGATCATCGCGAACAATGCGATGTTAGGCGACATCCTACGAGCAGTAGGACAGAAGACCGGTGCCAACATCGATATTCCAGGCGAAGCGACAGAGCGCGTAGTCAGCCAGTTGGGACCGGGACTGCCGCGCGATGTCATTGCATCCCTGCTGAACGGCTCTCATTTCAACTATGTCATGGTCGGGAGCGAGATCGACACGAACGCGGTTTCTCGCGTGGTGCTTACCGCGAAGAATGATCACGGCAGTGCAGGTTCGGCATCGCCGAACGGCGCGACCAACGTAGCGGGCAACTTCGCTTCTCGTCCGGCGATTCAGCCGCGCACGGCTCTGCAACAGGCCGTCATGCAGCCATACCAGGAGATGTTGCAGCAACAGCAAGCCCAGCAGATCCAGACGCCCGACTTCCAGCAGCAACCGGTCTCTTCCACTTCTGAAACTCCCGCCCCAGCCACACAGGCAAGTACGGGTGGAGAATCGAACGTGCCAGCGAGTCCGGCCGCTCAACCCGGTCCGACAGGCACTGAGACGGCTGCCGTCGACCAACCCGCTTCAGGGGAAGCGGCCCAGAAGCCGGCTGGGGATCGCACTCCGCAACAGATGCTGCAAGATCTGTACGAGACGCGGCGTCAGATGATGGCGAAACAACAGCCGCAGCAACCTCAACAGCCACCGCAACAATAGCGCGCACGAACAACATTCGCGCGTTGTGCCTATCCGCGGGGAGAAACCTGGGTGGGCTGCACTTCAGTTCCCGATCTTCCAAACGCGTAGCGCAAATACCATTGGCTTGCGAGCGGCTGACCATTTTGCTGTGGCGGCTTGAATCTCCAACGGGTCGCCGAGTCCGCCGCGATCTTTGCAAAGTAATGGCTTGGTCCAGGCGACTCCAGGTGCGCTCTGGTTACTTTTCCTGATGCATCGACATCCACCTTTACGGTCACCCGCACTTTCCCGTTGATCGTGTTGCGAGATCTCTGCGAAACCGGTGGAATATATTGCTCTTCCACAGCGCCGGGCACTGAAGCCGACGTGGAGCGCAGCGGCACGTCTGGTGCGGGCGTCGTATCGGTGGTCGGGTCTTTTTTGGGCTCAGCTTTGGTTTTAGCAGGCGCACTCGTGGGTGCGCTTGTGATCGCTGGTGGAGGCGCTGGACTGGCGCTACGCGAAGCAGGCTGGGTCGGCGGCGGAGACTCAATGGCAGGTTCTGTTGAGCGGGGCGCCGCTGGGTGAGTGTCGGAGCCTTGATTGAGAAACCTCTGTCCTACAAACACTGCCCCGAGAACTAACGCAATGACGGCGGCCGGGATGCCAAACCGGCTTGCCGTGCCTTTCTCAGGAGGCGACTGGGAAGGTAGCAGGCGAGCGGCGATCTCTGACACACTCCATCGGCGGCGTGGATCCAAGCGGAGACATTGCCTGGCTATCTCGAGAAACGGCGGCGGCATGGTTTCGGGCAGCGACGGATCCGCTTGACGGATGCCCTCGCCCACAGGCCGCTTTTGCGTCAATGTTTCCACCAGAGTCACACCGAGGGACCAGACATCGCCGGCAGGTGACAATCCCGTCGTGGTCACCTCCGGTGGGTCGTAGATCGTAGGTGGACCGCTCAATTTCTCGTTCGGTTTGGAAATGCCGTCGCACGCGATCTTCAACTGCTCATCGACCGCCATGATGTTTGCCGGCTTGAGCCGTCCATGTACCAGTCCTTGCCCATGCAGGTAGGAAAGGGCCTCAAGCGCGGAACGCAGCATGTACTCAGCTTCCGCGGGAGTGAGCGGGCGAACCGGTAAAATCTGTGACAGATTCTCGTCGGCAAATTCAGAAACCACATAGAGCATCGTCGCACGGCCCAGCCGGCAGCTTCCGAAGTGGAAGATCCGAATCAGATGAGGATGCGACAGTTTCGCGGCACGTTCCCAGCGCGACACTTGTACTTGCGCATTGGCGGCGTTGGCTTCGAAGAACTTAAGAGCCGCCTTCTGTGGAGGCTGGCCCAGTTCTGTCAGGAAAACTGCGCTGTGATCGGAGCTGCCGAGAAAGCGCTGGAGTGGGAATCGTCCATCGACAACTTCGCCCTCCCATTGCCGCCAAGCCTCCGACATTCTGAGTCTTTCTGCTGGTGCACTCATAACGACCTAGGGCCCTATTCTATCCGCGCCATTGGCAGGAACGAGCAAATACAGCAAAAAAACACAAACTACCGTAGGTTGCAGTCAATCAGAGCAGCACATCGATGCAGATTTGCCGATAGGGGAAAGAACCGTCAGCGCATGAGCTGTTTGTACCGATGCTGGGTCCAAAGTGACTCAGCCAGCCTGAGCCTCTAGTAGATTGGGATTGGGCTCGGCCGTAATCATCGTCGCCACTGTTTGGGTCACGATTCGATCCACGGCGTCGGCCAGGGCCGTCGGAAACTGATAGGTCAGCAAGTTGATGTCGAGCTGGAGCGGATGCTCCGCATAGCGGCGATGTACCGACATTGATCCGCGCTTGCGATTCGAAGTAGTGAGCAGATCGAGCGATAGCGACCACGAACCATGAAGTCCGGGCGTTACGAACGTCCCGGGCTTGTTCCAGCGGAACTGAATATCTCCGTGGGTCGAGGCCATGGGCAGTTTTGGAAGCACGGGGTGCTCGTGGAGAAGCAGTTTCACATTCAGGTCAAAGGCGTCGAAATCATTCGAACTGAAAGCGGCCACCAGGATCTTGCAGAGCTGCTCATAGTCTTTGGCGACCTTCAGCTCCTCGGTGGCTCGTCGGATCGAAAGATTGTTGATGACGATCTGGCGTTGTTCCAGAGTTCGCTGTGCCACACGGCGGATTTCTCCGAATTCGAGATACCCCAAATGTTGAACGCCGAGCCAGACGCCGGTACCCAACACTGCGAGGACCAAGCCCAAGGAACTGCCCGTAGGCCACAGCAAGAACAAGCTGAGTAGCGCGAACAAAGCTGAAACTGCGTAAAGGACAATAACTACCTGGCGGTGAGATAAGCCCAGTTGCAACAGCTTGTGATGTATGTGCTCGCGATCGGCCGTAAAGACGGGCCTTCCGCTGATCCAGCGGCGCAAAACCGATAACGAAGTCTCGAGAATGGGCAGACCGAACGACACGACCGGGATGGCAACTGCGATGACGGTTGGAGCTTTTTGAGTGCCTTCCAGAGCCAAGGCGCTCAGCAGGAATCCGATGAACAGACTCCCGCTATCGCCAAGAAAGATGGTCGCCGGGTTGAAATTGAAGCGCAGAAATCCAAGAATCGCTCCCGTCAATGCGATCGACATCAACGCGACCAAGGAAGAGTGCGACAGCAGTGCGACGACGAATACGACCAAGGTCGAAAACAGCGCAGAGCCGGCAGCGAGTCCATCCAGGCCATCGATGAGGTTAAAGGCGTTCGTGATCCCGATAACCCAAAGAATGGTCAACGCGAGACCGATAAACCACGGAAATTGCCGCGCCCCGAACAAGACCGGCAAATCGAGAATACGCAAGCCACCAAGCCAGAGCATGGTCGCCGCGATCGCCTGGATAGTGAATTTGGGGTAAGGACCGATGCTGCGAATGTCGTCGTAAAGTCCCAGCAGAAAGATGAAAAGTCCGGGCACAAGAATGGTCGCGAGGGTTCGCCACGACGACCCAAACTGCATATTCGGACGCAAGAAGGAAATCAACAGGGCGACGCTCAAGCTCAAAACGAACGCCGCAAAAATTGCCACTCCGCCTAAGCGAGGAAGCGGAGCGTGATGCAGATGACGCTCAAGAGCGGGAGGAGACACCCAACCCCGGGCCATCGCCGTGTTCCGTATGTATAGAGTGAAAAGGAACGACAGGCCCAGTGCGAGTACAAAAATACCTAAATAGAGAACAGTCAACTACGTCTCCCTCAGTGCGGAGCTGAGGTACTCAGCCGCAGTCAGATCTTGCTTTACGTCCTTAGCCCATGCCAGTTGCCGGCATTGCCGAATCGTCCGAATCGTAAACCAATAGTCCGAAGTGGAGTGAAATTGGTGCAGGAACTATAACAGTCCGAAAAGCGCGGTGCAATTCGGTTTTGGGATGCCGGGTCTCGCTGATCGGATCATGGCGCCATGGCCCTTCGGCCAGAGCCCTATGTTAGACTTTTGATTCTTCCTGTAACCTACCAGGGGCTGTGCAATGCGGTTTTGCCAAGCGAAATGGCTGTCGGTGAATAGAGTCGGCGCGGCGTTGATCGCGTTTTTTCTGGTGTTCGGCGGCAGCTTCGCCCGCGCCCAGGAGAAGCCGCCCGAAATCCCCCCCGACCCGCAAGGGGCGATTCAGGAACTCCCTCCCGATAAGGCTGCGATTCCCCAAACAAAGGCCGCGGTTCCCCAGACGCCAGAGTCGAATCCGAAGCCAGAAAACATTGACGACAAGAACTCCACGTCGTCGGCGAAAAAGCCGGACAAGAATGGCCGCACACCCGACGCGGGGACGCAAGACATCATGTTGGGAGCGGGCGATCTGGTCTCTGTGAGCGTTTATGGCGTCCCCGAACTCACCACCAAGGCGCGCGTGAGCAACGACGGCAATCTATATCTGCCGCTTATCGACAACGTGCACGTGGCCGATCTCGGTCTGGAAGAAGCTCAGAAGCTGATAGAAAAGCGTCTTGATGACGGCGGCTTCGTCAGGAATCCACACGTCACCGTGTTCGTGGACGAATACTCCTCGCAGGGTGTCACTCTGCTGGGCGATGTAGCAAGACCGGGCATATATCCCGTGCTGGGCGACCGCCGGCTCTTCGATCTCATCTCCTACGCGGGTGGACTCACGGACAGGGCTAGCCGCACAGTTGTCATTACTCATCGATCCCAGCCCGATAAGACAGAGACGATTCATCTCGCGCGCAATCTGCTCGACGATACCGACGGCAACGTCTCCATCCATCCCGGTGATACGGTCGAAGTCAGGCGCGCCCCCATTGTCTACATAGTGGGGGATGTGGGAAGGCCGAGTGGATTACTGATTGATAATGGCAGCTTATCCGTGTTGCAAGCGGTGGCATTGGTGGGCGGGCCAAATCGAACTGCCAAGCTGAATGGCACCCGCATCATTCGAAAGGGCAACGGTCCGAACGGAATGTCGGAGACCGTAGTGCCGCTGAAGAAAATGCTGCGGGCTCAAGCTCCCGACGTCCAACTAAAGGCGGACGATATTCTATTCATTCCCGTGAGCGGAGCGAGAGCGGCCGCTACCCGCGGCATCGAAACCGCCATCGCACTGACGACCGCGGTGAGTATTTACGCGATCCACCCTTAACCATTGCAGACCGTTTTCATGGCTCGGATCAGACCTGCGAAGGTCGGCAGCGACACCTGGCTTAAGATCTCGGCAAAAGCGATTCCAACACGGAGATATAGGTCTTCGCTGTTTGCGCTCGTGAGCAGCCCTCAATAATGAAGGCTCTGCCTTTTTGCCCCATGCTTTTGCCGGCGGACTCGTCGTTCGCCAAGGCTGTTATCGCACTCACCAGTTCAGCGACATTTTCCGGTTCAATGCCAATTCCGGCCCGGGCCTGATCCAGAATTTCCCGAGCCTGCCCTTCGACACCGAGGATGATCGGACGGGCACACGACATGAATTCGAGCATCTTGGTGGGGATGACGGTCTTGAACAGCTCTGTTCTCTTCAAGAGAACAAGGCACGCATCGGACGACCGCACGAACGCCGGAATCAACTCGCGGGGCTGTTGATCGATGAAGCGGATGTTGGTCAAGCCACGAGCCTGAGAAAGAGACTTGATGCGTTCCTTGTCCGCCCCTTCCCCGACAAGCAAGAATGCGATTTTTGGATTCTGTTCTTGGAAAACCGAGGCAGCGTCGATCAGCGTGTTCAGTCCATGCGCCATTCCCATGGTGCCGACGTAGCAGACCACGAACTTTCCGTCGAGATTCCAGAGTCGTCGGAGTTCCGGGTCTGGATCGCCGGGCGTGAAGAGTTCCGTCTCCACGCCATTTTCGACGATCGAAACCTTGGCGGCCGGCACATGCCATCGTTGGATGAGATGTTCTTTGAAGGCCGGAGTTACGACGACGATGTGAGTTGAATTCTGATAGAGAAATTTCGCGACAGCGCCGAGCGAGCGGTGAGGCAGCGAGCGTTCGCTGC
>Ga0210409_10000609_pt1 | contig 54606 bp, 56 predicted proteins | sample IncBWH17MmetaG_FD_161649 | JGI IMG/M metagenome (GOLD analysis project Ga0210409, IMG submission 161649) | Forest soil microbial communities from Barre Woods Harvard Forest LTER site, Petersham, Massachusetts, United States - Inc-BW-H-17-M | ecosystem: Environmental > Terrestrial > Soil >... | reverse complement strand
CATGGACGACGTCATCTTCGAAGAGTTCAAGGGCACCGGCAACATGGAAATCTATCTCGACCGCCGCCTCTCCGATAAGCGCGTCTTCCCCGCCATCGACATCCAGCGCTCCGGCACCCGCAAGGACGAACTCCTGCTCCCACCCGACGAACTAAGCCGCGTCTGGGTCCTCCGCAAAGTTCTAAGTCCGCTATCCACCGTAGAAGCCATGGAGCTGTTGCTCAGCCGCCTGACCAAAACCAAATCCAACGCCGAGTTCCTAGCCTCCATGTCCGCCCCCACCTAATCCCGCCCTTCGCCTAACTCGCGCGACGTAACTCTTGCCGTATCACGCGGCGCAGCGTTTCTTCCAGCGGCTCCTTCGCATGCCGGACGTGCTGGCGCAACACTTCGTTGATAGCTGCCTGGTAGCTCCCTCCACCGGCGCGATCCACCTGATCGCGGAACCACGCAAGGATTTCGTCATCCAGACGTATCGTGATGCGTGTTTTTCCCTTCGGCACGGAGACCACCGCGCCACGCTTGGCCTTGCTGAAATCGTATTCACGTCTCATCGCGTTCCTCGTAGTTTTTCTTTTCGCGCGCCGATGCCCGCCGTGCCGAAATCAGGCGAACCGAGTCTCCTCGCCACGCATAAACCACTACCAGTATTCGGCCTAGCGCATCCTTGCCCATGGTTACCCAGCGCTCCTCCTCTTCGGAGTAAGGATCACGCATGGTCAATGCAAAATCATCTTCTAGCACCACTGCGGCGTCAGCGAAATGCACTCCGTGTTTCGCGAAGTTGGCCCTGGCCTTCGCCGCATCCCATTCGTAACTCACCGCAATACCCATTGTATGCACATTTGTGCATACGTGTCGAGGTCTTTGTAATTTGCCGGTTCTTCTCTGCGCACCTTGGCGTTCTCAGCGTCTCTTTACCCTGAGCCTCGAAGGGCGCGTCATCTTTTGCCGGGCTCTTCCATCTGAAAATAAAAATGATGGTGCTTCTTACATCCAGGATTAAACCCCGCAGCGCAGAAGGGACACCGCGCCTCGCACCCCATATACTCCCGAATCGTCATCTCCACCCCGCAAGCCCCGCACAAAACCGCCCGCGCATCGAACTCTTCCCGCCCCCAAACCGCAATCGCATGCCCCGCCAGCTCCTCATGGCAATCCTTGCAAGCCCAATACACCCCGCAACAAGCCATCTTGATCGCCACAATATCCACCGCCGACCGCCAATGCACACACCGCGTCTGCGCATCCACCTCCATCCCCCGCACCTCCGAAGTCTGCCTATCGCCCATCTCCATCGTCGTCACTCATCCGCCACTTGGATCTGAGGCTCGCTCTGTTGCTTCTGAACTCGTGGTTTTTCTCCGGGGTTACGCACGAGATCCCTCATGATTTATTGCTGCACTCGGTCTATGATGTCGGCGCTTAACATGCCTGCGAGAGTTGAAATCGCTCCGCGACGCTCCGTCGCCCTGTTTGCTTTCCTTGCGATCTTGATGGTGATCGCTTCGTATGTCTTTGTAATCGCCCTCGCAGCTGCGTGTGTCTACCTTCCTTACTGGGTCATTGAGAACGCGGAACATGCACCTGGCCAAATCGTACTTTTGCTCCTCGGCGGGGTTGTCATCGCCGGGGCAATGTTGTGGTCACTCATACCCAGACGCGACAGATTCGAGCCTCCTGGACCCCTGTTACAGCGCACCTCCCATCCGCGGCTCTTCGATGAGCTCGACTACATTGCCGCCTCACTGAAGGAGCCCCTCCCCCGCGAAGTCTACCTTATCGGCCAAGTCAACGCCTTTGTGGCCGACCGTGGAGGTATTCTCGGATTCGGTAGCCGTCGCATCATGGCCATCGGCCTTCCCTTGCTTTCCATCCTCACAATCTCCGAATTTCGAGGCCTCTTAGCCCACGAATTCGCTCACTACTACAGTGGTGATACCAAACTCGGCCCGTTTGTGTATAAAACGCAAAGCGCCATGATTCGCACCTTTCAGAATATCGGCTCTATCCAAGAGCTCAACCGCATCGCCATCATCAGTCTGTTGTATTCCGTAGTCACCTTCGTGCTGAAGCACTACTTCATTCTATTTTTGCGGGTAACTAATTTTGTGTCGCGCAAGAAAGAATATCGCGCCGATGAACTCGCCTGCATGGTCGCCGGTTCTGAGCCGTTCATCCAGGGCCTGCGGAGGATTCACGGCGCAGGGATGGCTTGGCCGACATACTGGAACACGGAAGTGGTGCCATTACTAAACCAGAGTTGCAAGCCGGCGATCGCTGATGGCTTCGCGCGGTTTCTTATAGTCCCAGAGATTGCCGCTCAAGTGGCGGAAGGCATCGGGAAGGAGATCGAGGAGGGCAAAACTGATCCGTACGATACCCATCCGCCTTTGCGCGATCGCATCGCCGCCATCGAGCAACTTACCGTCGCTGTCGACGACCAGAACAGCTCGCTCGCATCGTCATTGCTGGACACTCCAGAGGACGCTGAAATGCAGTTTATTGCCTTTATGAACCCTAACCTGGAGAAAGAATCGCTCCGCCGTGTGGGCTGGGATGAGATCGGCCCAGTAGTAACCATTCCTTGGTGGAAAGCGACGGTCACGGAATATGCTTCGCTCTTGCAGGGCATCACGGCCGAGGCTGTGCCCGATTTCACCCAAAAGCTCCCTGAAATTGGAGCGCGGATGCGCGACCCGAGGGGCACCCTGCTAACGCGCGAACAGCGAACACAGCGCGCAGGTCAACTCGTGGCTTCGGCCCTCGCTCTCGCCCTGCTCGATAAGGAATGGCAACTCGAAACTCGACCCGGTGAGTTCTACTTCCATCGTGGCAACGAAAAAATCAACGTCTTCGCTCTCGTGGACGACCTACTCGCCGGCAAAGTTACGAAGGAGGCTTGGGTTGCTAAGGTTGCCGAGGCGGGCATCGGCGGCTCCCTGATCGTCCCAGCGGGTATCCTGATACCCGCCGGTCCCCGCTGAGAGTCAATTGCTCTCAACAGCATCTAAGCGCCGCGGGTGACGCGCCCACAGGGACAACGGGGCACACGGCGATTAAGCCCGCAGAAACAAACCACTTATATTATTATCTTGATAAATTACACTAATATGATAACATGGTTGAGTCATGTCGGCGCTGTCCCCCGCCCCGGCACCCACATCGGGCGTCCGCTGGACTGATCTTCCAACCCCTTTAGACTCCGCTCTGCCAAGCTGTCGCCTTTCTTATAAACAGAGCGCGTCTTGGTCACCCCTTTGTTTTCATAGTGTTACGAATTGCCTTTTTGGCAACTCCTTTGTTTTGATAACCATCTGCGTGCCCCCTGGTGTTTTCCCCGCGGGCTTCAGAATTTCGGATTCCTCCGACCCGCAAGAGGTGGTGAGCTAATGTTTTCAATAGCTTGCAGCCTCTTGCTTGCCCTGAGCCTCGAAGGGTGCGCTCTTGGGTCTCTTTTTTTGCGCGCGTGCCGTTTGTTTTCAGAGGCTTACGGCCTCTTCTGCAAAACACCCGGGGGTGGGGCCGGGGTATCGCCGTCACTCGCCACTCGTTTACCCCGAGCAGAGCCGAGGGGCCACTCGTTTACCCCGAGAGAAGCCGAGGGGCCACTTCCTACTGGGACTCCATCCAATGCTTGACGTGAGGCTCCAGCAGGCTGAGAGGCACGGCGCCTTGCTCCAGGACGGCGTCGTGGAACGCGCGGATGTTGAATTTGGCGCCGAGGCGGCGTTCGGCTTCGGTGCGCAGCTCGCGGATTTTGAGTTGGCCGAGCTTGTAGGCCAAGGCCTGCCCCGGCCAGACGATGTAGCGATCGACTTCAACCGTGATGTCCTGATCGGTCTTGCCGGTGTTGTCCTTGAAAAATTGGATGGCTTGCTCGCGCGTCCAACCCATCGAGTGCATGCCGGTGTCGACCACGAGCCGCACTGCGCGCCACATCTCGTAGCTGAGTTGCCCGAATTTCGAGTACGGATCGGCGTACAGCCCAACGTCCTCACCGAGGCTCTCGCCATACAGCGCCCAGCCTTCGAGGAAAGCGGAGTAGCCAACGTGCTTGCGAAACTCCGGCGTATTTTCCATCTCTTGCGCGAGAGACATTTGCAGGTGGTGCCCCGGGACCGCTTCGTGCAGCGAAAGCGCTTCCATTTCCCACTTGGGCCGCGCGCGCAAATTGTAAGTGTTGACGAAGTAGCAGCCGGCACGTCCGGTCTGCGGCGAGCCGCCTTGATAGTAAGCAGTCGTCTGCGACGGCGCCTTGAAATCCGGAATCGGGCAGACGCCATACGGCAAGCGCGGCAGCTTGCCGAAAAGATGCGCCAGGCCGGGATCGATGCGCTTGGTGATGATGCGGTAGCCGTTCACCAGATCGTCGGGATTATCGTAATAAAAGCGCGGATCGCTGCGCAGGAATTCGGTGAATTCGTGGAAGCTGCCCTGAAATTTTGTGGACGCGATGACTTTGTCCATCTCGGCGCGAATGCGTTTCACTTCCGCCAAGCCGATTTCGTGAATCTGCCGCGGCGTCAGGTTGGTGGTTGTATGCCAGCGGACGTGAAAGTCATACGGAGCCGCGCCGTCGGGCAGCGCGGTGGCAGCAATGTTTTCGCGGCAAGCGGGAAGATACGTCGTCGTAAAGTAATCGTGAAGTTTGTGAAATGCAGGCACGAGCGACGCCGCGTAGATGTTCTTGGCCTTCTCCGTAAGCCGCGCACGATCGGCCTCTGGAAAGTTCGAAGGAAATTCCGTGAACGTCTGCAGCAACGGACTGGCCAGCGGGTCGGCCGGAGTGAGATCAGCGATCTGCTTGGGCACGTCGCGCAACGTAATTTTGGGCGGCGTGTACCCGCGGCTCAAGCCATCTTGCAGCAGCGCGATTTCCTGCTCGACCCAGGCGGGAAGCGCCGCCAGCCGCTTGAGAATTATTTCGTAGTCCGCAACGGTTTGGTGCGGCTGGATGGCCATCGTGTCCGCGGCGTTTTGCTGCACGCCGCCCATCTGGTTGACCGGCATCCAAAGACTCCGCGGAACAACGTTGCGGAACGGATACGGATCGTCGCCATACTTCAAGCCTTCGTTCGCAGTCTCAAGAAGTTCGAGGTAAAGATCGAAGTTGAGTTGCTCGCTCGCGGGCAGTTCATTGCGAGGAATGGCTTTCAGCGTGGCGAGGCCGTCGGCCAGATGCTGCTTGCGTCGCGCGATTCCGGCAGGGGAATCGTCGATCCAGCGATCGTTCTGGCCGGGATAGCCGACATGCGTGGCGTGATCCGGATACTGCTCCATCCACCGCCGCCAGTCGGTGTCGAGAAAGGCGCGAAGCTTTTGCGCGGAGCCGGAATCTTTGGCTTGGCCGAAAGCAAGCAGCGGCAGCACGAGCATCACGCTGGTGACGCCTGCTGCGAACAAGATGAGCATGCGCATCATTACGGCTTCCTCCCGGCGGCGGCCAGTTCCCTTTCGCGTTCGTGCGCGAGCATGACGATGAGGCGCGCAGTTTCCGCCGCGTCCATGGCGGTGTTATCCACCAGGACGGCGTCGGCGGCGCGAACCAGCGGAGAAACTTTGCGCTCGCGATCGCGCTTGTCACGCTCGCGAACTTCTTCGAGCACTTGCGCCAGCGTCATGGGCTCGCCTTTTTCTTGGTGCTCTTTCCAACGCCGCTCCGCGCGCACTTCGGGCGAAGCCTCCAGAAAGATCTTCAGCTCGGCGTTGGGAAACACGACGGTCCCGATGTCGCGGCCCTCCATCACAATCCCGCCGCCGGCCCCAGCCCGCTGCTGCTCGGCGACAAGGACGGCGCGTACCGGAGCAATCGTCGCAAGACGCGACGCGGCCTGCGCCACCTCCGGCGTGCGAATTTCCTCCGTGCCTTCCTTGCCGTCAAGGAAGACGCGATTTTTTATTCCGGCTTTTTCGTGGGCAGAGGTCGGCGGCCTCAGCTCGATGTGCGTTTCATTCGCGAGCTTCACCAATTGCGTTTCGTCATCGAGTGGAATTTTGTGCTGCAACGCCTTCAGCGCGAGCGCGCGATACATCGCGCCGCTATCGAGGTAGAGATAACCGAGCGTTCGTGCTACCAGGCGAGCTACGCTGCTCTTGCCGGAGCCGGCGGGACCGTCGATGGCGATGGTGAGCTTGGGCATGTGGGCAATTAGAAGCCCATGATGTTGTAGCCGCAATCTACGTAAATGGTTTCGCCGGTGATGCCGGAGCCTGCGTCAGAAAGGAGGAAGACGGCGGTCGCGCCTACTTCCGCGGCTTCGACATTGCGCTTTAGCGGGGCGCGTTCGGTGTGCGCTTTCAGCATGTCGCCGAATCCGGAAATGCCCCGCGAGGCCAGCGTCTTGATGGGACCGGCGGAGATGGCGTTGACACGAATATTTTTGGGGCCGAGATCGTTGGCCAAGTAGCGCACCGTGGCCTCCAGTGCCGCTTTGGATACGCCCATGACGTTGTAGCGCGGGACAACTTTTTCGGCTCCGTAATAGGTCATGGTCACGATTGCGCCGCCGGCAGACATTAGCGGTAGCACGCCGCGAGCGACCGCAATCAGCGAATAGACGCTGATATCGTTAGCGATGCGAAAACCTTCGCGAGTGGTGTTGATGAATTCGCCTTTGAGGTCCGGTTCGGGAGCGAACCCGATGCTGTGCACGAGACCGTGCAGTACACCGTACTTTTCTTCGAGGTCAGCGAACAGGCGCGCGAGCTGATCGTCTTGCGTGACGTCGCACATGAAGCCGTCGGCGCCGGGAAGATCGCCGATTAAGTCTTTGGCTTCGAGGGCGAGGCGTTCGTTTTGGTACGTGATCGCCAGGCGCCAGCCGGCTTGCTGAAGTTTCTGCGCGATGGCCCAGGCGATGCTGCGCTTGTTGGCCACGCCGAAGATTACGGCAGTCTTTTGCGGTTCGGTCACAGTTTCCTCTCAAAGGTGACAGCGTATTGTACGTGCAATCGCGCTTTATTTGGAGTTGCGCGGACGATTTTCAAATGCGATGGAAGGCTTTCTCGATTTCTTTTACGGAATACCGGAGGACTACGGGGCGGCCGTGGGGGCAGCTCATGGGGCAATCGGTTTTGGCTAGGGCGCTGAGGAGCCACTCCATTTTTGTTTGGTCGAGCGGCATGTTGACTTTGATGGCGGCGTGGCAGGCGGTCGAGGCGGCGATTTTGGCTTGTAGCGTTTCGATGGAGATGGCGGCGTTTTCGCGCTCGATGCCGTCGAGAATTTCCGTGAGGAGTTTTTCGGCATCGCCCCCGGTGATGCCGGCCGGCGCAGCTTGGATCGCTACGCTGCGCGGGCCCATGAGTTCTACTTCAAAGCCGTTGGCGCTTAGCTCTTCGGCGATTTTTTCGTAGATGACCAGTTGGCGCGGGGAAAGCTCCAGAATCATGGGCATCAGCATGCGCTGGCTTTCGACTTTGCCCGCCCGGCGCGCTTCCAGATGCTGTTCGAACAAGACGCGCTCATGCGCGACGTGTTGGTCGACGAGCCATAGACCTTCGCCGTTCACGGCGACGATGAAGCTAGAGCTGACTTGGCCCAAGGGTTTGAGGTCGGCGATTTGGTCGGGGTGCGGCAGCGTGGCCGGAGCGCTCCCATTGCCTCCGGCGAAATTCGCGGCCCAGGTTGGCTGCGACGATTCTTGCGGCGCGCTGGTCGCTCCGATCGCGACGCCGGGCTCAAAACTGAAACGCTGCTCGACAGGTTGGAATGGCGCGCCAGTTAGATCGAAGCCGCCGTCGGACCCTACGCCGCTGCCTAGGCCAATTTCTTCCATGGCGGGGATGATGGCGCGGGGGACGATGGAGGGAGCTGTGGGATCCATCGACGGGGCGTTTGATAGCGAAGCGGCACTTGCGTTTTGCGATGCGCCTGACGCAGCGGCTGCGGCTGCGAAACTGGCGATGGGACGCGCACTCATCAGCGCTTGGCGAATGGAATCGCGAGTGAAGTCGTGCACGAACTGCGAACGGCGGAAGCGCACTTCGATTTTTGCGGGGTGCACGTTTACGTCTACTTCGTCGTAGGGCATTTCGAGGAAGAGCAGGGTGGCGGGGAAAACGTTGCTGGGCAGAATGTTGCGATAGGCTTCGTGAATGGCGTGGAGAATCAGTCGGTCGCGGACGAGGCGGCGATTCACAAAGATGTAGATGCCGTTTCGATTGGGACGCTGGACTTCGGGGCGCGAGGTGAAACCGTATACGGTGAGGCGCGCCTTTTCTTCGCTCTGTTCTAGCTCGGGTTCGGTGATGGCGGCGCGAAACGCGGCGCTGACCACCGGGATTTCGATCAGCTCATCAAAGGATTGCTTGCCGAAGAGTTGGTAGACGCGCTCGGCGAGGCGCTCGACGGGAGAGCAGTCGACGATTTGCTGCGTCGGCGTGGTGAGGACGAATTGCTTCCCGGGATTAGCTAGCGCGTAGTGCGTGACGAGCGAGGCGATGTGGCCTAACTCGGTGGTATCGGACTTGAGGAATTTGCGGCGCGCGGGGACGGAGTAGAAAAGATCGGCGACGCTGACCGTTGTGCCTCCTGGAAGGCCGGCAGGCTTTACGCTGACGAGTTTGCCGCCGGCGAATTCCACTCGGGTGCCTTCGGCGTCTTCTTCGGCGCGGGACTCGAGGAGCAGGCGCGAGACAGCGGCAATGGTTGGCAGTGCTTCGCCGCGGAAGCCGAGCGTGGGAATGGAGAGGAGATCGTCGGCGGAGCGCAGCTTGCTGGTAGCGTGGCGCTCGAAGGCGAGCAGCGCGTCGTCGTGGGACATGCCGTGGCCGTCGTCGATGACGCGAATCATGCGCTTGCCGCCGGCTTCGACCTCCACGCGAATCGTTTTCGCTCCAGCGTCAAGCGCGTTTTCGAGCAGCTCCTTGACGACGGAAGCGGGACGCTCGACGACCTCGCCCGCAGCGATGCGGTTGGCGACGGCTTCGGGAAGGATGCGTATGCGGCTCATGTAGCGCTTTTGCTTCCGCGTTGATTATAGCGTTGAATGGAACGGACCACTTGGAACCCCCGAAAGCCGAACCACAAACCTAAAGGGAGAGCGAGTAATAAAAAAGAGAGGCCGTAGTGAAAATCGATAGGCTGCTTGAGCAAAAAAGCCATCCATACCATCAATGCTGGGATCAGAAGGAACGCACCTATGAGCCCAGCGACGGTAATCGGCATCAGAAACAGACGCCGATCCTCGCTGCTCATTTCAGGCCATTCATTCGAGCCATCCCAGAGCACCTGCTTGCAATGCCAGCAGGCCCTTTCACCTGCACCAAGCAAGCTGTTCGATTGTCCCCAAGTAATCTTGAATGGCCAAAGACAGTAAGGACATTGGCGGAATGTGCATCGGAAAATAGGCAGAATGCCGATTGCTCCGATGCCCGGAATGACCCAGCCGAACGGATCGAATTCCTTTTTCAATGCCCAGAGACGGTCCATGCGTCACGTCGAAACTGCAAGAAGGATATCATTCGGCGGCTTTCTTGGCTGTGGGCTTGATGGCGATGCCTAGCTGATCTAGCTGGTCGGTGTCGACTTCGCTGGGCGATTCGGCCATTAGGTCTTGGGCGGCGGTGGTTTTGGGGAAGGCGATTACTTCGCGCAAAGAGCGCTCGCCTGCTAACAACATGGCTATGCGGTCGATGCCTAGGGCTATGCCGCCGTGGGGCGGCGTGCCGTAGGTTAGGGCGTCGAGGAAGAAGCCGAAGCGGCGGCGGAGTTGTTCTTCGGTTAGGCCTAGGGCTTTGAAGAGGCGCTCCTGGATGTCCTGGCGATGGATTCGGATGCTGCCGGAGCCTAGCTCGTTTCCGTTTAGGACCAGGTCGTAGCCCTTGGAGCGCACTTCCCACGGAGCGGATTCCAATTTTTCGAGGTCTTCGTCGACTATGCCGGTGAACGGGTGTTGGGCGCTGACCCATTGCTTGTCGGACTCACGCCACTCGAAAAGCGGGAAGCCGGTGATCCAGAGAAATTTCCATTGCGATTTGTCGATCAGGTTGAGAGCTTCGCCGAGTTGCAGGCGGAGTTGACCGGCGATTAACGCTGCGGCTTCGGTGCCTTTGATTTGTTGCTTGGCGCTTACGGCGACGACGAGGTCGCCGGGTTTTACGCTCGCAGCCTCGGCGAGTTTCTTTACGTTTTCCGGGCCGATCAATTTTTCTACGGTCGAGGTTGTGCCTTCCGGTGCTACTTTGACGAAATACGCTCCTCGTGCGCCAAGCGATTTCGCTTTTTCGGTGAGGTCGTCGAGTTGCTTGCGCGAATAGTTTGCCGCGCCGGGCGCGCCGAAGGCGAAGACGTTGCCTTCGATTTGCAGCTTTTGTCTTGCTTCTTCGGGGAAGCAAGATCTGACCTCGTGCAGCTCCAGGCCAAAGCGCAAGTCGGGCTTGTCGCTGCCGTATTTGCGAATGGCGTCTTTGTAGAGCATGTGCGGGAAGGGGCGCTCGGCTTTTACGCCGGCTACGGCGCAGGCGCGCACCATCACGTTTTCGATCACTTCGAAAATGTCTTCCTGCCGCGGGAAGGACATTTCGAGGTCGAGCTGGGTGAATTCGGGCTGGCGGTCGGCGCGGAGATCTTCATCGCGAAAACATTTCACGATTTGGAAGTAGCGGTCCAGGCCGCCAATCATCAGGATTTGCTTGAAGATTTGCGGCGACTGCGGGAGCGCATAGAACTGGCCGTGATGCACGCGACTGGGAACGAGATAGTCGCGCGCGCCTTCGGGCGTGGAGCGGGTGAGCATGGGCGTTTCGACTTCGATGAAGCCCATTTCGTCCATCACTTTGCGGATTTCGAGAACGATTTTGTGGCGCAGGGCCAGATTGCGATGCGGCTTCAGGCGGCGCAGATCGAGATAGCGATAACGGAGGCGGGTTTCTTCGGCGGCGGTGATTTGGTCTTCGATGGGGAACGGCGGAGTTTTTGCGTTGTTGAGAATGTGCAGGCTGATGGCTACTAGCTCGACTTCGCCGGTAGTTAGTTCGGGATTGGCTTTCTGGCGCTTGATTACCTGACCTTCGACGGCGACCACAAATTCGCTGCGCGCTTGTTCGGCTTTTGCGTGGGCTTGCGGCTGCGTTTCTTTGTTGAAGACGACTTGCACGATGCCGGTGCGGTCGCGGACGTCCAGGAAGAGCAAGTTGCCGAGGTCGCGGCGGCGATGGACCCAGCCCATAACGATGGCGGGTTTGCCGGCGTCGGAGGCGCGCAGGGCGCCGCAGTAGTGGGTGCGTTTCAGGTTGCCGAGAAAATCTAGCACGGTGGTTCTTCCTCGCTAACGGCGATGCATTATTTTACGTTGAGGTCCTTCAGCTATCCTTATCGGATAGCTTCAGGATGACATCTTTCATGCGTCGCACAAAGTAATGGCCCGGTTGCGCAGCAAAAGGCGCCGGCGACGGTCCGCGGCCGTTACATGAGCGTACTCAGCGATCTCGCTACTGCGACTTCGGTTTTTGGTCGCGCAAAAATTGTAGCAGTTCTGGCTCGGGGAGTTTTGCTTGTTCGCCCGTGGATAGCGTTTTCAGGGTCCAGAGGCCTTCGCTTACTTCGTTGTCGCCTAGGATTAGGGCGTATTTGGCGCCTAGTTTGTCGGCTTGGCCCAGGGCTTTGCCGAATTTTTGTTCTAGCGGGGGGAGCTCGACGCTAAAACCGGCGTTGCGCAGATCTTTTGCGGCGCGGATGGCGGTGGCGTAGGCCTTTTCACCCATCCATGCGATGTAGACGTCGCGGCCTTGCTGCGCTTGGCCTTTGCCGCTTTCTTGCAGGGAGAGGATTAGGCGGTCTTCGCCGATGGCGAAGCCGATGCCTTTTGTTGGCGGGCCGCCTAGGAGTTCGACCAGGCCGTCGTAGCGGCCGCCGCCGCAGACGGCGTTTTGCGAGCCCAGGCCGGGGGCGGTGATCTCGAAGGTGGTGCGCATGTAGTAGTCGAGGCCGCGGACCAGGCGCCAGTTTTCCTGATATAGGACGCCGCGGACCTGGAGTTGGCGCTTTACCTCGGCGTAGTGCGTTTTGCATTCGTCGCAAAGATGATCGGCAATGTGCGGTAGCGTGGCGATGATGGCTTGCTCGCTTTCGAGCTTGGAGTCGAGGACGCGGAGCGGATTGGTGTCGATGCGGCGCTGGGAGTCGGGGCCGAGCTTGTCTTTCACTTTTTCGAGCGCGGATTTGAGGTTTGCGACGTAGCCTCGGCGGCAGTTGTCGGCGTTGTGGCCGATGGAGTTGATGTAGAGTGTTGCGCCCTGCAGGCCCACTCTGTCGAAGTAGGTCATCAGCATTTCGATGACTTCGGCGTCTATGGCGGGGGCGTCGGTGCCGCCCAGGATTTCTGCGCCGATTTGGTAGAACTGGCGGTAGCGGCCCTTTTGCGGGCGTTCGCGGCGGAACATCGGGCCCACGTAGTAGAGTTTCACGGGCTGCGGGAGCTGAAGCATATTGTGCTCTATGTAGGCGCGGCAAACGCTCGCCGTCGCCTCGGGACGGAGCGAAATTGATTCTCCGAACCTCAGGAGATCAACTTTGATTACGATCTCGAAGGTTAGATGGCTCCTTCTATTGTTTGTGTCTTCATCATTTATATCTGGCAGGTTGAGCAGATCTCTAAATCTGTCTTGTATTGTGTCGAAGTCGGATTGGGCTCGACGCGGCAAGTTGATGTCTTGCGTAGCCACGTGCTTCTGAACCTCGGTAATAAAATTTGAGACATAGAGCTCAAACAGTTCGTGCTTTCCCTGGGCACCTATTCCAGGGTTTACCGCTTTAACTGCATTGCGAGCGTTCTCCAAATCGGAAAGGTCAGGCTGGTCGAGAAATGCGAACATTTCTTTCGACACGATGTCGGTTTCACTTCCTACAGCGTGAGCAAAGAGATCGGTGGGCTCGAAGATTGGCACACGGATTTCGCCGAAGCCGAACGTGGCGAAGACTTCGTGGGCGGTTTGCTCGACGCGATTCCACAACTCCGTTTCTGGCGGCAAGAGATCTCGCGTGCCACGGATTGCCTGGAACTTGCGGCGCTCTTCCTTTTTTGCTGGGGCGTCGCTCACTGAACTGGTTCCTTGCGATAGATGTTTTTGTATTCGACGTAGCGCTGGGCGTAGGCGTCTATTGCGGCTTGGTCTGGCGGCGTCAGGGGGCGCTTTACTTTGCCTGGGTGTCCTACTACCAGGCTGCCGGGGGGGATTTCGGTGCGCTCCAGGATCAGGGTGCCGGCGGCTACTATGCTGCCGGCGCCTACCTTTACGCCGTTTAGGATCACGGCTCCCATACCTACCAGGCAGCGGGATTCTATGTTGCAGCCGTGCAGGGTTACGCTGTGGCCTATGGTTACGTCGTCGCCCAGGAGGAGGGGGAATTCGTCGCGCATTACGTGGAGGACGCAGCCGTCCTGGATGTTGGTGCGGGCGCCGATGCGGATGTAGTGGACGTCGCCGCGGACGACCGTGCAGGGCCAGATGCTGGAGTCTCGGCCGATGACTACGTCGCCGATGATTACGGCGGCGGGGTCAATGTAGGCGGATGCGGCGATTTGGGGGCGCTTGCCGCGGTACGGGCGGATGTCGGGTTGTCGGGTCAATGGTGTGCCGCCTGGCTGCTGCGGAGGGCTGCAGGCGAGTGGTTGTTAACGGTGTACCACCCCCTCCCCCCGGGTTTCTCGTAACTGTTGATTCTAAATTACTTAAGCCTCAATTGCTGCGTAACTGCGGATTCTAAAGGACTTATGGAATTGCCCTGAACACCTCTCTAAAGAGGACAGCCAAGAGTGGCTGTCCCACTGAGGCGCAACAGGTGCTGCTGCTTGGGTTCACCGTGAACCGAACTAACGAATCCCTCTGCTTGATGTTGCCCGTACGCCACAGAAAAAGAAAATGCGGCAACTTGGTTGCCGCACTGCGTCACTGCGTGAATGTACCCAAGACGGATTATAGCCAAAGTTTGGTTTGCGCTCAAGGAGAAACGCATCGGGGCTAGCTCTTCAAGGAGGGACGGCGCTTCCGCTTATACGGAAAAGAAATGTCGAAGCGCATAGCAAATGAGACCAATTCCAATGCAAACAAATAGTGTGGTTCCCGCCCACGTGGGCATTGGGCGATACCAGCTCTCATCTTTCGAGATCCGCATGGAGCCTGGGGCCCAGACAAAGTCACGAACAATAATGCCGGCCACAATGAACATCACGCCTAGAAGAAAGGAAGCTATATCGCCTGCTCGTTCGGTCGCATTCATCTCGCACAGATAATAGCTCGATTTGCCAACGAGAATCTGTGGCCGAAGCAGAGTACTAGTCGATTTGGACGCTTGGGCCGGAGGTGGTGCCGGCTAGTTGGTCTAGGCGGGTGGTTACGGCGCGGGCTAGGTCGTACATGCTTTTTGCGCCGAGGGCTTTGTCGCCGAGTAACGCTACCGGTTTGCCGGTGTCGCCGCCTATGCGGATGCGGGGGTCGATTTCGATTTCACCTAGGACGGGGACGCCGTAGGCTTGCGCGGTTTTTACGCCTTCGCCGTGGCCGAAGATATCGATGGGCTTGGCGCAGTGCGGGCAGGAGAAGGTGCTCATGTTTTCGACGACGCCGAGGACTTCCACATTGACCTGGCGAAACATTTCGATGGCTTTGCGGACGTCGGCGAGGGCTACGGTGGAGGGCGTGGTGACTACGACGGCGCCGGTTACCGCTACGGTTTGGATTAGCGTTAGCTGGACGTCGCCGGTGCCGGGCGGGAGGTCGATGATGAGATGGTCGAGCTCGCCCCATTGGGCGCTGCGGAGGAATTGCGTGATTACGCTGTGCAGCATGGGGCCGCGCCAGATCATGGGCTTGTCGCCGGGATTTAGCAGGCCCATGGAGAGCATTTTGAGGCCAGCGACTTCGATGGGGATGATGCGCTTGTCCATGGTGGCGAGCGGCTCTTGCGTGGTGCCGAGCATGATGGGGACGTTGGGGCCGTAGACATCGGCGTCGAGGAGGCCGACTTTGTGGCCGAGTTTGGAGAGGGCGAGGGCTAGATTTACCGCGACGGTGGTTTTGCCTACGCCGCCTTTGCCGCTGGCGATGGCGACGAGATTTTTTACGCCGGGGATTGGCTGGCGTTCGGGCATTTGTTGCGGTTGTGGTGCGCCTGGAGGCATTTGGGCTTCTTTCTACTCAGATCGAAAAGCAGATTCCTCGCTGCGCAGGCCGACGCGTTCGCAGGAAGTGAACGCGGAGGAAAAAATCGACCTGCTCCGCTCGGAACGACAATGTTGATAATGACATGAGATCATGTGGTGGCGCCGTGGCATTTTTTGTATTTTTTGCCGGAGCCGCAGGGGCAGGGGTCGTTGCGGCCAACTTTGGCGCCGGCGCGTACGGGCTTGGGCGCTTCGGCCTGGGCTGGGCCGGTCTGATATTGCAGATCTTTCTGTTGGCGCTGCTGCTTGCGCTCGAGTTGGCGCGCTACTTCCGGGAGGCGCTGCTGGCTCGGTTCGCTTGCGCGGGCGGCGGCGCTGGCTACGGCGGCTTGGGCTCCGCCGGAACGTGACACGGGGCCGCGCGGCGTCTGCGGGCGAGTATCCATTTCGTCGGGAGGTCTTTCCGCTTGCTGAATCTGAATGTGGAAGAGGTAGCGGACGGTTTCGTTGTCGATGCGGGCCATCATGTCTTCGAAGAGGACGAAGGCTTCTTTCTTGAACTCGACGAGCGGATCCTTTTGGCCGTAGCCGCGGAGGCCAATGCCTTCTTTCAAGTGATCGAGGGAGAGGAGGTGGTCTTTCCACTGGGAGTCGACCACGTCGAGAATGATGCGGCGCTCGAGCCAACGCATCAGCTCGGAGGTGAACTGCTTTTCTTTTTCGTCGTAGCGCTTGGCGACGGTCTCGGCGGCGGCCTCGGAAAGCTGATCGTGGCTTAGACTGCCGGGATCGGCCCCTGCAGCTTTAGCGTCGATGCCGAACTGGCTATTCATCTCGGCTAGAAATTGTGCCGCGTTCCATCGATCGGGATGTTGCTCACGAGGGCAGAAGGTGTCGACGAGTTCGCGGGCGACGTCTTCGGCGATTTCGAGGACGTAGTCGCGCTGATCTTTGCCTTCGAGCGCGGAGCGGCGGATGCCATAAATGGTCTCGCGCTGCTTGTTCATTACGTCGTCGTACTCGAGCAAATGTTTGCGGGCGTCGAAGTTTTGCGCTTCGACGGATTTCTGCGCGTTCTCAATGCGGCGAGAGATGAGCTTGGACTCGATGGGAACGCCTTCGGTCATGCCGAGGCGATACATCAGCGCTTTCATGCGCTCACCGCCGAAAATGCGCATCAGGTCGTCTTCGAGAGAGAGGAAAAATCGGGAGGAGCCAGGGTCGCCCTGGCGGCCGGCGCGTCCGCGCAACTGATTGTCGATGCGGCGGGCTTCGTGGCGTTCGGTACCGAGAATGTGCAGGCCGCCTAGCTCGACGACTTCGTCGTGCTCGGATTTGCATTGATTGGCGAACTGGTCGTAGATGGGTTGCCACTGGTCTGCAGGAACCTGGAAAATCTTGCCTTCGTTCTGGAAGAGCACCATAGGGACGGTGGCTTGCGCGCCATCGCCGTTTGCGCCATCCGTGCCGATTACCGCGGGAGCGGCGGCGTAGGGCATGGCCAGCTTATTTTTCAGGAAATGTTCGCGGGTCAGAAATTCCGGATTGCCGCCAAGAAGAATGTCGGTTCCGCGGCCGGCCATGTTGGTGGCCACGGTGACAGCGCCTTTGCGTCCGGCCTGGGCCACGATGCGCGATTCGCGCTCATGCTGCTTGGCGTTGAGAACTTGGTGGGGAACTCCTGCTTTCTTCAGGATTTCCGCGATGGTTTCGGATTTTTCGATGGAGATAGTGCCGACGAGGACGGGCTGGCCGCGTTCATGAAAATGGCGGATGCCGTTGGCGAAGGAATTGTCTTCCTGCATGATGCCGTTGACGACAGCTTCGAATTTTTCTTTTTCGGTGCGGTAGACGACGTCGGCGTACTCTTTGCGGATCAGGGTGCGATTGGTGGGAATCATTACAACGTCGAGGTTATAAATCTTGCCGAATTCCGCGGCTTCCGTTTCGGCGGTGCCGGTCATGCCGGAAAGTTTTTTGTACATGCGGAAATAATTCTGAAAAGTGATGGTGGCCAGGGTCTGGTTCTCGCGCTCGATTTTTACGCCCTCTTTGGCCTCTACGGCCTGGTGCAAACCGTCGGACCAGCGGCGGCCGGGCATCTGGCGTCCGGTAAATTCGTCGACGATGACGATTTCGCCGTCTTTGTTCACGTAATCGACGTCGATTTTGTAGAGCGTGTGCGCGCGCAGGGCTTGATAGACGTGGTGCATAGCATCGATGTTGGCCGGATCGGACATGTTGGTGAGGCCCAGGAGGCGCTCACATTTGTTGAAGCCTTCTTCGGTCAGCGTGGCCTGGCGATGCTTTTCGTCGATCGTGAAGTCGATATCTTTGATCAGCTTAGGGATGATTTTGTCGATCTTAAAATATTTGTCCGTGGATTCTTCGGAGGGGCCGGAAATGATGAGCGGGGTGCGCGCTTCGTCGATCAAGATGGAGTCGACTTCGTCGACGATGGCGAAGTGGTGGCCGCGCTGGACGCAGTGCGCGAGGTCGTACTTCATATTGTCGCGCAGATAGTCGAAACCGAATTCGTTGTTGGTGCCGTAAGTGATGTCGGCACCGTAGGCGGCGCGACGCTGCTCGTCGTCGAGGTCGTGGACAATTACGCCGACGGAAAGCCCAAGCGCGCGATAGAGCGGGCTCATCCATTCCGCGTCGCGGCGTGCGAGGTAGTCGTTGACGGTGACGATGTGTACGCCGCGGCCGGCCAGCGCATTCAGGGCGGCGGGCAGCGTGGCGACCAGCGTTTTGCCCTCGCCGGTCTTCATTTCGGCGATTTTGCCGTCGTGCAGAACCATGCCGCCGATTAGCTGCACGTCGAAATGGCGCATTTTCAGGAAGCGACGGCCGGCTTCGCGGACCATGGCAAATGCCGGAACGATCGTGGGCTCGAGGGCTTTGCGCATGGACTCGCGGAAGGTGGACTCGGTGGGGTCGAGATCTTTGAGCTGATCCTGAATGGGGCCTTTGAGCGCCTGGAAACGCGCCTTCAGCTCGTCGTCGCTGAGGGCCTTGACCTCGGCTTCACGGTCGTTAATGGCGGCGACAGCAGGCTGGAGCTTTTTGACGTCGCGCTCATGCTTGGTGCCAATAAATCGCGCGACGACTCTGTCTAAAACTTGTGCTGGATCCATGAATGGCTTCGTTTCCCGCCGTGTTCGACCGCGCCGGACGCCCCGCATGAACGGAGCGAGACTCAGCGTAAACACTTTATTCTATCTGTTTAGATGCGCTAGCGCCAAACGGGGAGCCAGGAACTCGCGCCGTGGCACACATGCAGAGGGGAGATTTCAGCCAAGATGCGGCGGAAAAGCCGCAGGGCTGCGCGGACTCCGCCCCGCTACAATTTCGTGATTGCGCAAGCTAAGGTAGCGTTATCTGGCGGCTACTACGTCGGAGGCGATAACGGCACTATCAGGTTGGTCGAGGGCAATGACTGAAGAGAGATTGTCGGACAGCAGACGGCGGAGTTTGCCGCGCTCTTCGAGGTTCATGTCGACGATTTCAAAGGACATGCCCTGGCCGCGATAGTCGCGCAGCAAAGCGGTGGCTTGGAGATTACGAAGACCGAACTGCATCTTCAACTTCACAGGCGTGCCGGACGGGAGATGACGATCGATAATGGCCAGGCCGCCGGCGAGGCTCGCGGTGCGAATCTCCATACGACAGTTCTGATTCAGGTTGACGCTGAAGGCGACCACCGGCTTGTGCAGGCGCACACGGGTGTGCCGGCGCTGGCGGACAAATTTGGAATTGCTGGTCATTTCGAGCGGAGCCAGTGTGAGGTCCGCTTTGCTCAGGCCGCTCTTTGGAAAGAATTCGCGGGCCCAATTGGGATCGAGCTTTTCGAGAGCTTGTAAGGCGGCGATGCGCAGCTCTTGAGGATGAGCCCAGCCGAAAACCTTTTTGGACTCGACGACGCGTTTCAGAGCAGCAACTGATTCGGGCGCCTGGATGCGGCCGAGCGCTTCGGCCGCTCGCACACGCAAAAATTGGCCGGCTCCCGCGGGCAGATCGCCATCGACGATGTTCATCAGGCGGCCGAGCGCCTCGCGGTCGGCGGCAATGCCGATTTCGTCGATCACCAGGGGCATCACGAGGGGATCGACATGATCGAGTAGCTCGAGAAGTATGCGGCATCGCGCGGGGGCGCCGCTAGCGGAAAGCTGGCGCACTACGCGGTCCTGCGAAAGGCGCGGAAAACTCTTGATGCGGCCAGGAAGAAAAACGGCGAGCGCCTGGGGATCGAGTTTGCAAAGCAAACCGACCATCTCCGTGGCCTCCTGCACTGGGCCGCCGCGCACTGTGCTGCGCAGATACTGAAGAGATTCCTCGCCTAAATCGGCGGCGAGATTGGCAATGTGCTCGGCGTCGTCGCGCAAGCTGCAGCGATTGAAGCGACTGGCTAGCTGCTCCATGGTGCTCTGCGGCAGAAGCTTTAGAACACTAGTCAGACCGGCGGAAGTCTGCCTGGCGCGCAATGCCTCCTCGACAAATTCAGGAATGCGCTCCTCAATTCCCATTTTCCCGCGCAAAGTGTGCGCGATGCCGGGACGTTGCGATTCCACACCGGCGATCAGGTCTAGTGCCTGTTCCATCGCGGGGAAGCAGCGGTTCGTGGCCGCTTGCTGGCTGAGACGCACAAAGGCGGCGCTGACCAGGGACTGCAATTCGGCATCTTGCTCCACGCTTAATCGCAAACCAAGATGCCGCAATGCTTCGCCGAGAAGTTTGGGATCAATTTTTGCGTAGAGCTCGGCAAGCTGAGAAAGACCTGTGGCGGCTTTCTTGCGCCCGTCGGTATCTTCGCTTTCGGCGCACGCGGCATAGTTTTGCAGGATGCTGACGGCCTGCGCGATGTCGCCTTTTTTGACCAAGTCGTTGACGTAAGACTGAATGTTTTTCGGCGGGATGCACCAAGCTTCCTCGGAGAGGAGCACAGCGCGCTTGCCGCTCTCGGGCACCGCAGCCCAAAACTGGCGATCTAAAATCTCGCGGTGGGATTCGATCAGAAGTCCCGCGCCGCTCATTTTATCTTCGTGCGCACCGAGTACTTTGCGTAGCCCATCGATTTCTTGGTTCATGCGGTCGAGCATCTGCCGCACCGCGTTGACCTTGACTTCACCGCGCTCGAAGCGCTCCAGGGCAAAGCGAATGGCCAGATGCTCGGCCAGTTGGATCAATACGGATTGGTCGGGCTTGTGATCGGGGGCTTTCGCGGCCAGCTCGGCAAGGGCCTGCTTCAAGACGTCTTGCGCGCGGGCGGGCAATTGCGAGAGCTCTTCCTGGATTCCCGGGCCCGCCCCTGGGCTTCCCGTTGCGCTCGCGGCGCCGATTTGTCCGAAGTTCGTGAGCGCGGTCAAAATGCGGTACATTTCCGCTTCGCTGGGCTCGAGGGATCCCCGCCCAGGTCCAGGACCCGGGTCGGGAGAGGAAACTTTTGGCGAGGAGAGGGTCGCGGAGTTCGCCGATCCGCCATTTTCCGCGGTTGCGCTGTCCGACGGACCGCCCGTCGCACCGATTGCGGAGCCGGGTGCGCCGGCGCCCTGCGAACCTTGGGCCGCGGCGATCATCTCCAGCAGTTTTTGCGGATCATTTAGCCAACGGTTGAATTGGTCGGAATCATTTCCAAGCGTCGCCACGGCCAACTGTGCGGCAATGCCTGCTTCTTTCATGCGCGAGTCCGTGGCCACGAAACAAATTTCATTGATACGAATTCCGCGTGCGTCGGCCAGCGCGGCCTTCAGCTGCAAAGCCAACTCCGCGGGCTTGGCTTTTCCAGCTGGGAAAGCGCGAACAAAACGATTCAGTTCGTCTTGCGTGATGCATGGGAAGAACTGCACGCTGGCGACACCAGCGGCGGACAGCAATTCCGCAAATTGTTTTTCCGCCGGGGAGCCCTCGAGCGGCACACCATCCAGTAACAACTGCGAGCCCGTGGCGCCGAGCAAAAGGCCGGTATCGTTGGAGTCTGGAATGGCCGCGCGCAACTCGCGCCAAGCACCATCGATTTGCTCCACGGTGCGGACGTGGTCGTACCCATACAAACGGGCAAATTTTAGGAGGATGTTCAGGCTTCTGACAAATGCCCGTGATGCGATCGTTTTGGGGTCTGTTGCTTTCAAATTGGGTGCCACCCAGTGGTCCTATGGCACTAGTACCGTAGCTTTAGGAACAGGTGGGCGGCAATGGTACAGAGGTTCCATGTGTCTCACGGGCTATAGGACACTGGAACGGCGCAAGAACCTGTCCGAATGTACGGTATGGCTCCTTAGAAGGACAGGTGGAAGAGCCAAGAGACGGCTAAAAAATCGATTTATTACAGGGTTCTTTAGCAGCTCCGGGACCTCTTTCTCCGAATTCTAAGCCGAATGGCCCCGCACCCATCGGTGATTTTGAGCTGGTGAGATGCGTTAAATGATTAACGAAAATGAATATGTCCAAGAGCTTGCGCAGCAGGTTAGCGCGCACTTGAGGAAAACGGAGCTGCGCTGGCGCCAAAGGTCACGCGAGGAGCGCCAGACAACCTAATTCTTCGAGAGAGCCATGCGCCCGCGCCGCCGGGTGCGATTTGTGGCTTGCGCGGCGAGTGGCAAGCCGCCAAGCTCCATCAATAATTTGCGCAGCCGACCGCGATCTTCCAGGTCCATCTCCACAAACTCGAAAGCCATGGCTTGCGGCCGCGCTCCGCGCACGATGGCTTGGGCCTTAATGCTGCGCACGCCGTGGGCGATCTTGAAGGTCAATAGCGAGCCAGGCGCAAGATGACGCTCGCCGGAGCCAACGCCGCCACCCAAATTCAACTCCGGAATCGACAGCCTGAAATTTTCGCGCATGTTCACAGTGGTGGCCGCCAAGTTGCGCGACAGCTTCAAGCGCGCATAGCGACGTTGACGAATTACAGAAACGTTGGGGTCGGGGTCGGTGGGTTCGAGCACCAAATCCTTGCGGTCAAGGCCGCAAGGTGCGAGCTTGTCAAGTGCGGTGTTAGCGTCAATGCGCATTAGCGCTTGTGCCGACGCGATGCGCAACTCCTCCGGATATTGCCAGCGCCAGAGCTGGCGGGCCTCCATGATCTGCAGGAGCAAGGTGGTCGCCGCGGTGGCGCGCAGCCGGCCTAAGGCCTCGATGGCCTTCACGCGCGTGAATCCAGGTGTGCCCTCGTTGCTGGCCAGATCGAGCAGCTTTTGAATACATTCCGGGCGTCCGCTCATGCCCATCTCGTCAATGGCCAACGGACGGATCAAGACATCGAGCGAGTCGAACAGGGCTAAGAGCAGCTCTGCGCGGCGTTCCGGCGGAGCAGAGGACAGCTGGCGCACGGTCCGATCGTGCGCGGTGCGCGGCCACTGCGTCAGGCGCACGGGAAGGATTTTGCTTGCGGCCTCAGGAGCGAGCAACGTCAGCAGCCCCACGGTTTCCGCGGCTTCCGATGCGGGAGCGGTCTGCAGTGTCTCTATCAGGCGCTGTGTGGCGTCTTCGCCCAGGCCGCGCACGATCTCGCTCAGCAGCTCGCAGTCGTCGCGAAACCCACAATGGCCGAAACGACTTGTGACGTAATGCAGAGTGGCCTTGGGCATCAGCGTCAAAATGTCGATCATGCCGTCCGCAATGTGGCCGCTGCGCAGGGCTTCTTCGACGAATTCCGGCATACGCTCCTCGGCGCCAATACGCGGCCGCAGGCTCTGCGTCGATCCGGGACGCTGCGCTTCCACACTTTCCAACGAAGAGAGGGCCTGCTGCATGGCCGGATAGCAGCGCTTGCTGGCGGCTTCCTGGCTGAGCCGCACGAACGCGGCGCTAACCAAGGTCTGAAGCTCCGGCTCGCGCTCAATGGCCAGCTGATTTCCCAATCGCCGGATGGCGTCCATGAGAGCACTTCCATCGCCGCTGCCATAAAGCTCCGCCAAATCGGAAAGTCCGATCGCGGTGGTGCGGCGCGCTTCGGGATTTTCCAGAGAGATACACGCGGCATACTTCATCAAAATTTCGTTTACCGTCTTCAGCTCGCCGCGCCGCAACATGTCTTCTAAGTAGGCGCGAACGTTTCGAGGGGGCACGCACCACGATTCATCGGAGGTGAGGACTTCCTTTTTATTTTCGTCGGGCACTTGCGCCCAGAATTCCTGATCCAGCAGCTCGGTGTACGACTGCACGGACAATCCTGCGTTGGCCATCATGTCTTCTTGCGAGGCCAAGATTTTGCGCAGGCCTTCGATTTCCGCATTCATGCGATCGAGGAGTTGCTTGACCGCGTTCACACGCAACTCGCCCTTCTCATAACTATCCAGCGCAAAGCGAATGGCCACGTGCTCGGCGAGCTTGAGGAGCATGGGCTTATCCGGCTTCTCGTTGGGAGCCTGCGCGGCAAGGCCAGCGAGGGCTTGCTGCAGGGTGTATTGCGCGCGGACAGGCAGCGCGCTCAAGCGCGATTGAAAGGTGGGAACTTCCATGCGCGCTTCGGGGTCCTTGCGGGACTTGCCCAACTGCGCAAAAAGTCCGAGCATCGCGCGCACATCATCTTCGGCTACGGAGAATCCGCCGGCGCCGCCTGCTTCCCCACCTCCTACGCCGCCCCCTGCAATCGAGCCTCCTCGGAGCAAGGCTGACGCCGTGAGCCACTTCCCCGGCGCCGCTCCACCTCCCGCTCCACCTCCACCTCCTGCCCCTCCTTCTGCACCCGAACCGCCCGGAGCGCCGGTCGCGTGAAATCCACCAGAGCCACCTACACCACCGCCGCCGCCGGTGCCGCTGCCACCTCCAGCACCGCCGACGCCACTGCCACCGCTGCCACCTCCAACACCGCCAGCACCACCGCCACCACCTGCTCCTGGGGCTCCGCCGCCACTGCCACCACCTTGTCTCGGAGCGCCCCACAAATTGCCGGAATCCACTGCGGCGCCCGATCCGCCTCCGGAGCCTCCGGCACCACCTGTGCCGGTGCCACCTGCTCCACCGGTGCCGCCACCACCCGGGACACCTCCGCCCGGAACGCCGCCGCCCAAGCCGAATCCTGGTCCCAAACCGCCGCCTCCGCCGCCTGAAGCTCGACTGCTTTCCGCAGCCAGAATCATTTGCAGCATCTTGTTGGGATCTTCAAAAAAGTCGCGGAACTTGTCACCGTGCGCGCCCAGCGCTTTTGCGGTCAACTGCGCGGCCACCTTGATTCCGGCCACGGACGAATCCTCCGCGACGTAGCGGATCTCGTTAATTTTGATGCTGGTCTCACCGGCGAGCGCGGACTTTAGCTGCTCACCAAGCGACGAGGGCTTAGAATTGCCGCTGGGAAATGCGCGCACAAAGCGCGCCAATTGCGGCTGGGTCAAGGTCGGCGCAAAATGAATGCTGGCGATGCCGGAAGTAATCAGTAGTTGCGCGAAGCTGCGCTCGCCTGCCGCGGATCCCAGGGGAACGCCATCCAACAAGATCTGATTGCCGGAAGCTCCGAGCAACACGCCGCTTCCGCCGCTCTCATCTAACGCGCTGCGCAACTCCTTCCAGGTGGTTTCAAATTGCGCGGCGGTACGCACGTGGCCGAACTCGTAGAGGCGAGCAAATTTCAGGAGAATGTTGAGGCTGCGCACGAACGCGCGTGCCGAAGCTCGAGTGTCAGTAGCCATAGATTACGCAAACTGCCGGCGCTTCCGGACAGCTGGGTGCACTTTCCAGAATATGTTGACCCTCTGGGAAGAGACAAGTCTCGAATGGCCTATTGTACCTAGTTCAATAACATTTTCCCGCAGAATAAGGGCTTTCGCGTTACACCTTTCTCTTGGCCGTGCCTGGCGCGCGGAGGTTGCCCCCTTCGGCGCGCTGGCTCTACAATAGCCTGCTTGATTGATTAGTGATCACCGCAGTCGCTCGCGGCATTGCGAGGCTGCAGGCAGCGCTAAGGGAACGAGTGCCAAAGAATGCCCGGCCAGCCCCCATCCCAACGCCTGAAACAAGAGAGGCCGGAGATTCCTGGCGTGTCTCCGCAGCCGGTGCGGCCGCAGCAGGCCGGTTTGAAGCCGGTACGACTTATTGGCTTTCTCGGCGGACTCGTTATCTGCCTTCTTCTCGTGCGCTGGGTGATGCGCTCGAGCGCGCCGGAAGCGGGGCCTGCCGGGCCAACGCCGCAGATTGAGCTTCCTGAACCGGCCGCTGATCCTAATGCGGCCTTGCCCCACGCCACCGAGGCGCAACCGGGCATCGCCACGGTGCAAGAAATGGCGCAGCCGTGGGCATCGAAGGAGTTCCTTTATAAGAATCGGCTTAGCGGGGAAACGGTCCCGGCTGTCCTGGTTCGCCTGCCAACTGGTTCCCCCTATCAGCCCGCGAATTACTGGGCATTTTCGGTGCAGACACCTTACGGAAATTGCCGCCTGGAATATATTGCGGATATCGAGAAACTGAGAGCCGATTATGCTTTCCTTGCCGCGAAACACCCCATGGTCGGGAATCCCTGCAGCCACACGGTGTTCGACCCGCTCAAGATGGTAAATATTCCTGGAGGCATATGGGTGCGCGGCGGGATCGTGCAGGGCTCGGACTTGCGTCCTCCCTTGGGAATCGAAGTGCAAATACGCGATAAGCAGATTCTCGCAGCTCGGATGGAATAGCGAAGTTGCTGGGTGACGCTGGAATTTTCCCCGTTATAAGCAGAGTTTTATTGGGCCGCCAACTGCGGACTGACGTTTTCGGACTGAGGCTCATCGTGTGTTCTGAGCAAATAGCCGCGCGGGCCACTCGCCATGAGCTCAATGAACTCCCGGCGGGGGAGCGGTATATCGCTTCACTTCCCTTGTCATTTGGCCGGTAATCATCAGAAATACCATGCGCTGGTCTGCCCACCAAGAGAATAGCGGATGCTCGAAGGTTGCGGGCATGTTGTGCTCGACAAACAGGTGGGCAAGCCACGCCAGACCATACGCCACCAACAAGGCAACTAGTACCCACCACCAACGCCGTTGCGCAATGGCCGCTCCAACCAACATCCAGCCAGCCAGCGTGCCCACCAAGTGCGCCACTCGCGTACCCGAGCGGCTATGTGCCCGCACATAGGCAGGCCAAAACTCCGCAAACGTCATCAAAGACCTCTCGCATTGCACCGTTTGCGCAGGAGGCTATCATAAATATACGAAAATCGGGAAGGGTTGATACTCAAACGCGGGCTTAGAGTCGAAGATCGGACACCACGGAAGCGAGGGGTTTGTAAAAGTGGTTGTGAAAAAAAAGGGGAGCCTAAAGCTCCCCTTAAGCTAGCAGAGTTTATCGTTGAGCTAGAAGGTCAACCTCAGTCCAAACTGGATGTTGCGACGTTCGTCGGTTGGCTGCCCCGCAACACCATAGATGCCGCCCTTCTCAGTCTGGATAAAGGGAGTGCTGAGCGAACTAACATCTACGTTCTCGGTGGTCACGTACAGGTTATGGTGATTGAAAATGTTGTAAAACTCGCCGCGGAATTGCAGGCCGAACCGCTCGGTGAGCTTGAAAGTCTTATAGAAATTCATGTCGGTGTTCCAGAAGTTTGGCCCCAAGAATTGGTTCCGCTCCGGGTATGACTGGCCATTGGTAGTGTAGGTGCAGCCGACATGGTCCAACCCGGTACAGGTTGGAATTCCAAGCGCTACGCCCACATTAGATCCACCGTCGGGTATCGCAATGTAATTAAACAAGTTCTGCCCGGCCGAGACCGATGAGCCCGTCCTCGGAATGGGCGTGGCTGGAACGTAATTCGGACATGAGGTTCCGTTGAAGTTAGTGCAATCATAGATGCTGAACGGTGAGCCGCTACGAATGCTCAGAATGGAGCCGATACCCCATCCACCTAGCACGTTGCGGGCGATCGCGTTACTGGCACTCTTCATCCAGGGAACTTCCCAAGTCCACGCAAGGTTGAAGCGATGCCGGATATCAAAGTCGGCATTTCCATAGTTCAGCCGCGGATTGAAGGCATCGAGATAGCCCAGTTGGAAGGCGCCGGAGGTGGTTGCGCCATTGCCGTCGCTAAAAGTAGAGGACAGATTGTCCAAAGCGTGCGACCACGTGTAGTTTGCCGTGATGCCCAAGCCCTTGTTGAGAAGATTTGTCACTCCGTACTTTAGATTAAGGGCGCCGTAATGGCTGAGGCCGTTATCGCTGCGGAAGTTCATATTGCTGTATTGAAAGTTGAGGCGGTTGGCAAATCTGGCGTCTCCCAGGAACGCTCCACCACTCGTCGCCGGATTGACGTTGGAAATGTCATAAAGATGCACGCCATGCGAGCCCGCATAGGCGACGGAAAACACACCTTTACCTACGCGCCGGTCGATCGAGAGGTTCCACGTTTCGGCATAGGCGGTCTTAATGTTCTGGTTGATCGCGCGCTGACTGACTGCGGGCAACGCCTTAGTCCCAGAACCCGCCAGGGGACCGGCTGTGTCTGTGAACACCGGCAGGGCACCCGGCACATCGACGAACGACTGCAGACTTATCACCGCATAGTTCGGGGGATTCTGTATGGCGTTGAAGGTGACGTTACCGAAATTTCGCTCGTAACTGATTGCGTATCCTCCACGCAGAGCGGTTTTGCCGTCACCCAACACGTCCCACGCAAAGCCCAGGCGCGGACCAAAGTTATGGTAGGCGGGCTTCCAGAACACTCCTCCGTTTTGAGCTAATTGAACAGATCCGTTCCGAATTTGCTGAAACTCGTTGGCTCCGGTACCAAAAACGAAGTTGGAGTCGAGTGCTGGATTGGCATTGTGCTGCACTCCGTAGTATTCCCAGCGGACGCCGAGGTTGAGGGTGAAGCGTGGCCTGAGCTTCCAGGAATCTTGGGCGTAAACTGCACCATCGTTGTAGTGATAGTTGCGATTAAACGCAGGCTCTGAAACCGGCAGGGTGAGCGTGCACGCTGGGCTGACTTGCGTGGCACCGGTCGCGTCCTTGGGGCAGGGGAACTTGCCTTGGGGGAAGACAGCTCCCTGAAATTGAAAGATGTTTCCGGAGTTCAGATTCGCAAGTCCACTGTTCAGGTTTGTACCGAGCAGCTCGACCGGGTTCTCATAGGCGCCGAACACTCGATTGTCACGAAGATGAATGTACTGGCCACCAAACTTGAACTGGTGTTTGCCAACAGTCCAGGAGAGGTCGTCATAGAACTGGTAGAGGTTCTGAGGGCCGCCAAAAGGGAGACCGAGACCCGGCGCAGTCTCATTGTAGCCGGGGAAAACTAAGGGGAAGGTGTTACCCCCGACTGTCACGGACGGAACCGCGCTGGAAGTAAAGAGCGTTGGCCCGACTGGGGCGGTACCCAGCGGCTGGACCGGTCCGTTAAGACGGTTGTAGGTAGCTTTCGCAGTATTCCCCAAGTTCGGACTGAAAAAGTGCACAAGGGCTACTTCAAAGTTCTGGTCGTAATTAGTTTGCCCAGTATTGTAGCCGGCGTAAGGACTGGAATTGACGAAGCCTGGAAAGTCTAGCTCCTTGTACGAAGCGTATCGGCCAAAAAGCGTCGTGTTAGAGCTAAAGTTGTAGTCGATGCGGGCTACTTCCAAGGTGGTATTCTCGGGCGCACCACCGCCGGCATCACCGGGAACATTGAAGACCACCGAATCGCAAAGCGGGCTGTTGGCTAACGTCGCGGAACACGGGCCTTTGGCAATGGTTTGCACATTCGGGGCCAGTTTTCCGAACGCAGCGAAAAACGCCTGGCTGTCGGCACCCAAAGACGCCACTGAGGCTGGATCGATGATGGTGTTGTTAGTTGTCGTAATACTGCGCACGCGCACCCATTCGGTATTGTTAAAGAAAAACAGTTTATTTTTCAAAACGGGGCCGCCAACGGAAAATCCGAAATTGTTGCGTGTGAATGTGCCCTTGGGAGTAGCGGTAGCGTCATTCTGGAAGGTGTTAGCAGACAGAGCCGAAACGCGATTGTATTCGTACGCGGAGCCATGAAAGGTGTTGCTACCTGACTTGGTAACAAGGTTGACTACGCCGCCGCTAGCGCGCCCGTACTCCGCGGTGAAGTTGTTGGTCAGCACGCTGAATTCTTGCACAGAATCGAGCGGGATTTTCTGACCAACGGTAGCCGTAAAACTGCTGACGTTCTCGGCGCCATCGAGCAGGATGTCCGTAGATGCCGAGCGTAGTCCGTTGATCGCGAAACCGGCGCCACGGACGCTGCTGTTATCCTCCGTCACGTTGCCGGAAATCCCCACCAAAGCATAAGGATTGCGCGTAGGCGATGTAGGCAACATATCGATCTGCTGGCTGGTAATGGTCTCTGAGAGAGTTTGATTTTCCGTGTTGACCGCATTAGCAGCCGACCCGGTTACTTCCACGATTTCGGTGGCACTACCCACCGCAAGTTGTACCGACACGTCCGTCTTGCCACCAACTGCTACCTCCACGCGCTGAGTAACGGTTTGGAATCCGCTGGCCGTGATAGTGACATCATATGCGTCGGGCTTTAGGCTGGGAATCGTGTAAATGCCCGCCGCGTTGCTGGCTGTCTCACGCGTCAGAGCTGTGTTGGCGGACTTTGCCACGACCCTTGCCCCCAATACGACGGCGCCAGTGGCGTCCGTAATCGTACCGGTGATCTGGCCGGTTTCTGTTTGCGCAGAAGCCCACGTGGAAATAAGAAGCAGAATGCAGACTGAAGAGACTAGCCTGAATGCCATCTGCAAGACACCTTGCATATCTATTGCCCCCAAAATGAGTTTTGCCAAAAAAACAAACAAGAGCCGAAAAAAGGACAATCCATCTAGAAGCTACATATGCACGGCATTATCCAAACTTAGCGAGAGCAAACGTCGAGGTAATCTTTTGCTAACTCCAATGTCTAGTGCTGATTACAAATATATATATATGTAATTTATGTCGCCTTTATATTGAATTCCGTATACCTACGCCCAGGAACTACTGTTAAAGGAATCTGAATCTACAGTCTAATCTCCGACTGACATTTGTTTCGTATATTGGCTCCAGACGTTCTTATTTTTACGTGGGGGCGCGTCACTCGCGGCCAAAAATTAGCGGGGCCTTCGACTCGACCCGGGTCACAATTATTTTTCACGCCGGTACCACAGGATCCTGTCGCCATCGGCTTGCCGATCTGAATACTCCACCGAAGCGTAGTCCACCGCCTTCATTTTAGAGAACTGGAACTCTAGTAGCAGATTGTTCGTGAGCAAATAGCCCCCGGGCCGAAGCATTGCCGCGATGTTCGCAAGCGCCAGCGACTGCTCAAAAGTGTCGTAATAAACCAAAATATTTGTCGCGATCAGCAAATCATATTTTGCGTCTTCCGAGGCTACGGTGCGCTGCAGCACGATATTCACATCGACGGGCCGTAGTTGCCGGACGACTTCCGGACGCACGCGAACCGCGCGCAACTCGATGGTCCGCAAATCGGCCGGCAACGGCACAGGCCTCACGTGTTCCCCGATTTGGTTTCCAAATCGCTCCCAGTACGCCACCAATTCTGGTTTCCATCTCCATTGCGGATCGCGCGGAACCTGCAGGGTATACCCTCGTCCTGCGATTGCAGCCGCCCGAGCGCGTCGCACGTGCTCATTCACGCGCGCACTCAGGTCCAAACAGTCCATCTCGATTCCATCCGCCGCTACCAGCCCAAGCCGCCAAAGCGAATCCAGTACGGTAAACGGCTGCAGCGTCTGTGTCGGATAAAAATCGTAGCCTTCGTGCTTGTCCGTAAAATCCAGCCCTGGCCCGATAATCCCGACACGGCGCACACTCCTGGGCGCGAGCAGGTTCTGGTCGCGCATGGCTACCAACGCAACCTCGAGCGCGTAGTCCGGCGGCAGTGATGTATCCAGCGACAGGCCGCGCTCGCGGTAGAGTTTCGAGCGTTCCGCGAACTCTTCCGTGGGATCGTTCAGCTTCGCCGCTGCCGCTAGCGTCTCTCGGTAGCTGTTCTGCTCTTTGAAATTTCGTTCAACACTCTCGTAGAAATAAATTCGCGCCCGCGCGCGTCCTGCTGGCGTGGAAATATCGATGCCCGCGTGCCGGATCACCGTCCCTGCGAAAACCAGCCGCTCGTTGTTGCTCGGCGCCGCGATTCCCTCAATTAGATCTTGCATCCGCGTCCCGAGCAATTCGCGAAGCGCTAAAGCTGCTGCGCTCCCGGCCCCGGTTTTCGAGTCTTGCTCCAATGCCCGTAGCTGTGCACTGGTTACCCTGGCTACCCGCGTGAAGGAAGTCCCGAACAAAAGGAAATTGACCAATGTGTCTTCGTCTCCGCGTCCAAGCCGCTCGCGAATCTGCGCGTCTCTTGATGTTACCCACTGTGCCCACACCTTCTCCTTTTGCTCGGCACGAACACCGCGCAAGTCTGCTGGCAGAGCCTCCCCCATGGCGTCCAAAATAGGCTTAGCGTCGGAGTAGGGAGTGAAAACAACGCGATTAGAAATCGTCTCCGCAAGTGCCGTTAGCGCTAGAAGCACAGGGAGCAAACAGATGAACTGTCGACTCGATCGAGACACTCGAGGCAGTATAACAGAGGCTCACCGGCGTCGACGACTGCGCACAAATCAACGTAAATTGTTTTCCTTGACATGCGACAACCTGGCCAGATAAACATCTTCGCGCTATGAAAACCTCATTCGTGATCCATCGGGCAAAGCGATCCCGGCGGCAGTTTTTTCGGGCTGCGGGAGGTTTCTCCGCGGCGACTCTGGCGCCAGAACTGTTGCATGCGCGCTCCGACGATGGCGCCTCGCTCCCTTCGGGCTTCTCCGCGCTCAAGCCGCTTGGCGAGCGCGTGCGCCCCGTCACTGCTGATGAATTCCGTCAACGTATTGAACTCGCGCAGCGCTTGATGAGCGACGCGCCGCAGGCGCCGAGCGGCTCCCCATCGCAAGCCGCGAAATACGATGCGCTGTTTTTCGCTCCGGGCACTTCGTTGTATTACTTCACCGGCATCCGTTGGGGGCTCAGTGAGCGCCTTGTTGGCTTGGTCATTCCTCGCGCGGGGCATCCTGTTCTTGTGGTTCCCGCGTTTGAGGAGGGACGGCTGCGCGAAAAGTTGCATCTGCCGATCGAGGTGCGCATCTGGCAAGAGGATCAAAGCCCCACCAAAATTGCCGCTGCAGCGCTGGCCGACCAGAACATTCGCACCGGCCGTATCGGCATCGAAGAAACCGCGGGCTTCACTTTTTTCGATCATCTTCGCAATGCCGCGCCCGGCTTTGAATATTTCTCTGCCGATCCCGTCACCATTGCGTGCCGCGCGCACAAATCCGCGCATGAACTCGAGCTGATGCGCCTCGCCTGCCAAGCGACCTTCGACGTTTTTCGCGCGACCTTCGCGTCACTCAAGGAAGGCATGTCGCAAGAGGACATTGCGCACCTGATTGAAGGTGGTTTCGCGAAGATGAATCTGCATGGCGGCGCGCTCGTGCTTCTCGGGGCTTCTGCCGCTTTACCTCATGGCACATTGCAGCCTCAAAAGCTAAAGGAAGGCGACGTTGTATTGATCGACGGAGGATGCGGAGTGGAAGGCTATGCCTCGGACGTCACGCGCACGAGCGTTTATGGCAAGCCCACGGAAAAAATATCGCGTGCTTATGAACTTGCGCGCAAATCGCAGGACGCCGCGCTGGACGCGGCACGCGCGGGACGACTCTCCGGCACGGTTGACGATGCAGCACGCGCCGTCATCGTCAATGGCGGCTACGGCCCAGACTACAAATTCTTCACACACCGGCTCGGCCACGGCATCGGACTCGACGGCCACGAGCATCCTTATCTGGTGCGTGGAAGCAAGACCGTCCTCGAGCCCGGCATGACGTTTTCCAACGAACCTGGAATTTACGTTCCCGGCGAATTCGGTCTGCGCTGTGAAGACGACATGGTCATCAGCGGCGACGGCCCCGCGCAGCTTCTGACGCCCGGCTTCGCTAATTCGCTCGAAAAACCATTCGGTTAAGGTATCGCGTGCTTATTGCTTTAACCCGGCGCAAAACTCCACGGCGCGCGCCTCTGCCCAAAACCGTTCCACGCCACCGTGCCGCGAAATAAACGCACAATGACCTCCGTGCTCCGGCGCGACGAACCGAATGGCTGGGTTCTCCGTAACCAGCGCCGCCAAGAACGACTCATAGGGCACGAACGGATCGTCTTGCGCGGTAATCATCAGCATCGGAACGCGCACGCGCCCAACTACTTTGCGCGCTCCCGCCGTCTCGTAATACTCCTGCGCGTCGCGATACCCAAAACTCGGCGCGGTAATCGCGTCGTCAAATTCCCTCACCGAGCGAATCTTCCCGAACCCATCTTGCGAATAGATCTTTGGGAATAGCGCCGCCTTTCGCGTATAGCGCGCCATCAATCCTTTCACAAAGTGCCGCTGGTAAAAGTAGTTTTCGCGCTTATTCAACGCATCTGCGCAAGCCGCTAGATCCAGCGCGGGGCAAATCGCGCAAACGGCGCGCAATGCACGGGGCGCAGCCGCTCCATACTCCCCGGCCATCTTGGTAACCAGATTCCCGCCCATCGAATAGCCCGCGAAGAAGATTTGCGTGAACCCGTCGCCTTCCGCCAATTCCTCGAAAACCGCTTGATAGTCTTCGCTCATTCCGGAGTTGTATAGCGTGGGCGTCAGCTTTTCCGAATTGCCGCAATTCCGCTGATTCAATCGCACCACATGGAAGCCACGCTGATACGCTTTCTCTGCGATCCCCAAGACATAATTGGAGTCGCAAGAGCCCTCAAGGCCGTGCACTATAGCTATTACCGGCGCGTCGGTGCGCTTCCCGTCCTGCCAGTGACACGCCGCTAGCAATTGCGTATCTTCCGCGACGCGGAATAAGCGCTCCTCCGCGCGGGGCAGCGCGAATCGACGCGGCCAATAGGCCGCCGCAATCGTCATGGCGTGCCTATTGCGGAGCGCCGCGTGCGGTGCAAACTCCGGACTCAGTTCCTTTTCCCCCACAAAGTCCAGATTACGCCTTTCTCAGAAAGCGCGCTGAGCGCGCTCGAGGTGGCGCACTCAACTTGACCGAATTCTCCTCTCCCCCTACAATTAAAGATTCACAGTGATGCATTTTTTCGATTCGATGAATTCTTCCTACGGCCCAGCGGCCACCCGCTGGGCTGCGCTGTTTTATGGAGCATCCCGCAGCGCCTCGCGGCCACCCGCGACCCCGAAACGAGGACGCAATGATTAACGGTTCGATCTCCGAAGGCCTAACATTCGACGACGTCTTGCTCCTTCCGGGCAAGTCTGCCGTTCTACCTGCCGATACGGATACCCGTACTTGCTTCACGCGCAAGCTCGCCCTGAATATCCCGCTGGCCTCGGCCGCGATGGACACCGTGACCGAATCGCGCCTGGCCATCGCCATTGCGCGCCAGGGCGGAATTGGCATCGTGCACAAAAACATGCCCATCGACCGCCAGGGTGAAGAGGTCGATCGCGTGAAGCGCTCGGAAAGCGGCATGATCGTCGACCCGGTGACCATTTCGCCCGATATCACGCTTCGCCAAGCCCTCGAGATCATGAATAAGTACAAGATCTCCGGCCTGCCTGTCACGCGCGGCACGCGACTGACCGGCATCCTGACCAATCGCGATCTGCGCTTCGAGAAAAATCATAATCAGCTGGTCAGCTCGGTGATGACGAAGGATCAGCTTGTCACCGTTCCGGTGGGCACCACCCTTGACGAAGCCGAGCGCCTGCTCCAGAAGCATCGCATCGAAAAGCTTCTCGTGGTCGATCAGGACTTCAACCTCAAAGGCCTGATTACCGTGAAAGACATCCAGAAAAAGCTGGAATATCCGCGCGCGGCAAAAGACGAGCAGGGCCGCCTGCGCGTTGGCGCGGCCATCGGCGCCACCGGCGATTTTCTCGAGCGTGCCGTCGATATGGCCAAATACAAAACCGATGTGATTGCCATCGACACCGCCCACGGGCATTCCGCACGCGTGATGGACGCCATCAAGGCTATCCGCCATCGCTTGCCGGATGTGCAACTTATCGCCGGAAATGTCGCGACGTACGAAGGCGCGAAAGATCTAATCGCGCTCGGCATCGATGGCCTGAAAGTGGGCATGGGCCCCGGTTCTATTTGCACGACGCGCGTGGTGACCGGCGCCGGCGTCCCGCAAATCACCGCCATCATGGAATGCGCGCGCGCTGCGGAAGGAACGGGCATACCGATTATCGCCGACGGCGGAATCAAGTTTTCCGGGGACATTACCAAAGCCATCGCCGCGGGAGCCTCTTGCGTGATGATTGGCAGCCTGTTCGCCGGCACGGAAGAAGCTCCTGGCGAAACGATTTTGTATCAGGGCCGCACCTTCAAGTCTTACCGTGGCATGGGCTCGACCTCGGCCATGGAAGAAGGTTCCGCGGACCGTTACGCGCAGGAAGAAGAAGACGTGCAGCGTGGAAAATCCGTCCCGGAGGGCGTTGAAGGCCGCGTCCCTTATAAAGGTTCCCTGGCTGCGCTCACCGATCAACTTGTTGGCGGGCTGCGCAGCGGCATGGGCTATGTTGGCGCCGAAAACCTGAAGGAGCTCACCACGCGCAGCAAGTTCGTGCGCATCACCTCCGCCGGACTGCGCGAGAGCCACGTTCACGACGTAATTATCACGCGCGAGGCGCCCAACTACCGCATGGAGTGACAAGAGTGGGACAGCCGTTTCTGGCTGTCCAGCCGAACCCTCTCGCATATTGGATAATGAACAACAGATGAACGGAGCCATCCCACTTGTCTGACCTTCAGCCTTGGCGCAACCCTCGCCCCGCCCCGCATCTACCTGAGGTGCAACCACGTCTCGGGCAACTTTTGTTTCCCGGATGGCTGCGCGCCTGGTGGCCCGCCTTGTTTTGGGCCGCGATCATCTTTATCATGTCGACAGACACGTTTTCCGCGCAGCATACCGCGTCGTTCTTTGAACCCCTCCTTCGCTGGTTCAAACCCGATTTGACGGCGGCACAGTTTCACCTCATCCATCATTACATTCGCAAGAGCGCCCACTTCACCGAGTATTTCGTCTTCTGCGTGCTTATTTTCCGCGGCGTTCGTGGCAGCCACATAGGCTGGCGCTGGTCCTGGGGACTGACCGCGCTGTTCATCGCGTGCGGCTACTCCGCGCTCGACGAAATCCATCAAGCGTTCGTCGCCAGCCGTCAAGCCTCTCCCTACGATTCCCTGATCGATTCCGTCGGCGCGTTTTTCGCTTTCGGCGTCATCTGGCTTTGGTTCCGCTCCCGCCGACGGGAGAATTCGATTCCGGTGACCAGACCGCAATGAGGTTCGCGGTTTTCCGAACGGGTGGCATTCTCATAAAAATCACCTGCACTGTCTGCTTCACTTTGATGTGCAATTTGACTCTCGCTTCCATCGCCTCGGCGCAAGAAGTTGCGATCACAGTGGATGACTTGCCCGCGCACGGGTCACTGCCTCCGGGTATGACGCGTTTGGATGTGGGCAGCAGCATCCTCAAAGCGCTCCAGGATGCGCATGTGCCGAAGGTGTATGGCTTTGTTAACGCCAAGAAACTGGAGCAACACCCCGAAGATATCGAAGTCCTGAAGCTGTGGTGCGCTGCGGGCTTCCCGCTCGGCAATCACACCTATACGCACATGAGCCTGAACGACAGCACAGTGGAGCAATTCGATCGCGACATCGCCGCGAACGAGCCGGGCTTTGAAGTCACTGATGGGTCGGGGCGATTGGCACTGGTTTCGCTATCCGTTTCTGCGGGAAGGCGACACGCTGGAAAAACGGCACGCGGTACGGCAATACTTGCACGATCACAAATATCGCGTCGCGCAAGTTACCATCGACTTCGAGGATTATCTTTGGAACGCTCCTTATGCGCGGTGCGCTCAAAAGAAGGACACTGTCTCTATCGAGTGGCTGAAGTCGAGCTACATGAACACCGCAGCGCAGTACGTCGCACTGGACCGGCAAATGGCGAAGCTCGTTTACGGGCGCGAGATTCGCCACATCTTGGTAGTGCATATCGGCGGGTTTGAGACGGTGATGCTGCCGCAGCTACTGGCCTTCCTGAAGCAGCAGGGTTTTACGTTCGTGACGCTGCCGGAGGCGCAGAAAGATCCGGCCTATAGAAGTGATGCGGACGTGCCACTAAAGGAGGGTGGGACGCTGCTGGATCAAATGATGGAGGCCAGGCACATCACCTTCCCGCCAAACTCGAAGCCCTACGCGCAATTGGACGCGCTTTGTAAGTAGGCCAGGCCCGCGAGTCTGAACCGCGGAGCCAAGCTAAGATCGACCCCACTAGGCCCCGGCGCTAGGCCTTGGCTTCTTCCGGTTCTTCCTTCTTGGTTTTTTCTTTCTTTTCCTTGCGCTTGAGCTCGTAACCGACCAGCTCCAGGATGGCTACCTTGGCGCCGTCGCCGACGCGATTGCCCGCCGGGATGATGCGGGTGTAGCCGCCCGCGCGGTCCGCGAATTTTGGAGCGATTTCGCTGAAGAGCTTTTGCGTAACGCCCGGCGTCATGATGTAGGAAGCCGCTTGCCGCCGCGATTGCAGCGTGTCGCGCTTCCCGAGCGTGATCATCTTCTCCGCCACGGGACGCGCTGCCTTGGCGCGGGTCAGCGTCGTGGTGATCCGCCCGTGCTCGAACAGATTGGTGACCAGGTTCCGCAGCGTCGCACGGCGATGCCACGGATTGCGTCCCAGCTTTGACCCCGAGTTCAAATGTCGCATCGCTATTCCTTTAGCTGTCGGGCGCGATTAAGAAATCGCGCCCCTTGTAACTCAGGCCCGCAGTTTGGGCCTGAGGCTTTTGAATTTCCTGCGATTACAGCCCGACCGTGTCTTCCGATGCCGGCGGCGGGGCGGTTTGGCTCGGCAGCGGCGGCCAGATGATTCGGCCGTGCTCGTCGAACTTCATGCCCAGGCTGAGGCCCATCTTGGTCAGTATATCCTTGATCTCGTTGAGCGACTTGCGGCCGAAGTTCTTGGTCTTCAGCATTTCGTTTTCGCTCTTCTGCACGAGCTCGCGAATGGTTTGAATATTCGCGTTCTTCAGACAGTTGTACGAGCGCACGGAAAGCTCCAGCTCTTCCACCGAACGATCCAGGTGCTCGAGACGCGGATCGTTGGCGATTTCCGCGGGAAGCTCGGTGATCTCCGAAGGCTCCTCGAAGTTGATGAAGATGCTCATGTGGTCCTTGACCAACTTCGCTGCCAGGCCAATGGAGTCTTGCGGGGTGATGGCGCCGTTGGTCCACACTTCGATCATCAGCTTTTCGTAGTCGGTCATCTGTCCGAGGCGAGCGGCTTCTACCGAGTAGTTGACCTTGCGCACCGGAGAGTGAACGGAGTCCACCGGAATGTAACCGATCGGCAGGTCCTCGTCATAGTTGCGGTCCGCAGCTACGTACCCGCGGCCGTTCTTCGCGCGCATTTCGATCTGCAGCTTGCCGCCTTCGCTGACCGTGGCGATGTACACGCTCTTGTCCAACACGGCGAAATCGGCGTCCTCTTCGATTTGCGCCGAGGTCACCGGACCGGGATTTTCCACGTTCACGTAAATGGTCTTCGGCAGATCGGTGTTCAGCTTGATCGGCACCTGTTTCAGGTTGAGGATAATATCCGTAGCATCCTCGACCACGCCGGGAATCGAAGAGAATTCGTGCAGCACTCCTTCGATTTTCACGGCGGTAATGGCTGCGCCTTCAATCGAACTGAGCAGCGCGCGCCGCAGAGCATTTCCTACCGTGGTGCCCCAGCCGCGCTCAAACGGCTGCGCGGAAAACCGCCCATACTTTTCGGTCAACGACTCCAGTTCGGATGCAAGACGCTTTGGCTTTTGAAAACCCTTCCACATCGTGTTCCTTCCTTCTGGCTGCCGAGGTCATCGGCCGCCCAAAACTTTTACCAATTGCCTGCCTGTGACAGGCTAGGACGCGCCCTTCGAGGCTCAGGATGAACTGAAGCGCGCCTGAATTATTTCGAGTACAACTCGACGATCAACTGCTCGTTGAATGCCGGTGTCTGCACGTCTTCGCGCTTCGGCATAGCCACCACTTTGGCCCTGAGCTCGTCCCGGTTGGTTTCCAGCCACGGCACAGTGTTCTGGCTTTGCGCCACGTTGCGCGCTTCCATAACCATGGTGTTCTGGCGCATATTGTCTTTCATCGAAACTTCATCGCCGACCTTCACCAGGTACGAAGGAATGTTGACTTTTCTCCCGTTCACGCGCACGTGACCGTGCAAAATAAATTGCCGCGCTTGCGCGTGCGAACCGGAGAAGCCCGCGCGCCGGATCACATTGTCCAGGCGGCGCTCCAGCGTGATGATCAGGTTCTCGCCGGTGGGACCCTTGATGCGCAGCGCTTTCTCAAAGTAGCTGCGGAATTGCCGCTCTAGCAGCCCGTAGGTGCGCTTCACCTTCTGTTTCTCGCGCAGCTGCAGACCGTAACCGGCTACTTTGGCTCGCCGCGATTGTCCGTGCTGACCCGGTATGAAGTTGCGCTTTTCAATCGCGCACTTCTCCGTGAAACACCGCAAACCTTTCAAAAACAGCTTCTGCCCTTCCCGGCGGCACAGGCGGCAGACCGCTTCTCGATGTCTTGCCAACTTCTTGTTCTCCCTTCCTCAAACCCTTAAGAAATCTCTTGAGGCGCAGCCAATCCTGGCTGTGCGCAAAATCAAACTCTGCGGCGCTTTGGCGGACGGCAGCCGTTGTGCGGAATCGGTGTGACGTCGCGAATCACCACGATGTGCAAACCGGCGGCGGCCAACGCGCGCACCGCAGACTCGCGTCCCGAGCCCGGGCCTTTCACTTTCACTTCCACGCTCTTCATCCCGTACTGGTCGCGCGCAACGCCCGCGGCAGCCAGCGAAGCTTGCTGCGCGGCGTAGGGCGTGCCCTTACGCGAACCTTTGAAGCCGATAGCACCCGCAGACGACCAGCACATTACGCGGCCATCCGTGTCCGTGATGGTGATTTGCGTATTGTTGAACGACGCCGCAATGTGCACGTACCCGTGCGGCACCACGCGACGCTCGCGCTTCTTCTTGAACTCCTTCTTGCGCTTCGTTGCCGCTGCCGGTTTTGCCGGCGCTCCGGTATCCGGTGCGGTTCCTGCGGCTTTTGGTTCTTTTGCCACGTTTTGCTCCGATCGTTCGATGCTCTAAAACTGTTGTAACCGTGAAAGCGGCGGCAAGACCGCCGCACTCCAAATTAACCCTTCTTGCCGACGGTCTTCTTCTTCGCTGCCACTGCGCCGCGCCGCGGACCTTTGCGGGTGCGCGCGTTGGTGTGCGTGCGCTGGCCGCGAACCGGAAGATTCCGGCGATGACGAATGCCGCGATACGCCTGAATTTCAATCAGCCGGCGGATGTTCATCTGGATCTCTTTGCGGAGATCGCCTTCCACGCGGCCTTCCTGCTCGATGGCCTGGCGAATGTGGTTGATTTCCTCTTCGGTCAGGTCGCGAATTTTTTTCGTGTGATCCACGCCGGCTTTCGCGGCCAGCTTCTTCGCGCGCTCCCGCCCGATGCCATAGATGGAGGTCAAGCCAATCCACAACCGCTTCTGAACCGGAAGATCAATGCCTGCTATACGTGCCATGGAACATGTCTCCTAGAATCTCTCGAATCCGATTATCCCTGGCGCTGCTTGTGCTTCGGGTTGGTGCAAATTACACGCACCACACCGCGCCGGTGAATCACCTTGCACTTGTCGCAAATCTTTTTTACCGATGCCCGTACTTTCATGATCCCTCTTCCTGCAACCTACTTATAGCGGTAGACGATGCGGCCGCGCGTCAAATCGTACGGCGAAAGCTCCACGGCTACTTTGTCTCCCGCGAGAATACGAATAAAATTTTTGCGCATCTTGCCGGAAACGTGCGCCAGCACTTGATGCTTGTTCTCCAGTTCCACACGAAACATGGCGTTGGGCAACGGCTCGATCACCGTGGCCATCACTTCAATGGCGTCCTCCTTGGAATTGCCGGAGTCGCCTTTCTTTTTTTCGTCGCTAAACTGCTTCGCCATAGTCTCCTATTTAGTCCGCTTACCAGGACGGTCCCGTCACATCTTTCGGGCGCGTCAAAATCCACGGGCCATTCGCGGTTACCGCCACCGTGTGCTCGAAATGCGCTGAGGGGCTGCCATCGGCTGTTTCCGCCACCCACTCATCGCGCATGCGCACTTCCGGGCGTCCCGCATTCACCATCGGTTCCACGGCTATGACCATGCCTTCTTGCAGCCGCGCGCCGCGCCCCGCATCACCGTAATTCGGCAGGTTAGGCTCGTCATGCATCTTGGTTCCGATGCCGTGACCCACAAATTCCCGCACCACCGAATATCCATGCTGCTCGACCCAGCTCTGCACCGCATTGCCGACGTCGCCGAGCCGGTTGCCCGCGCGCATCTTTTCAATTGCGCGGTCCAGCGATTCGCGGGTCACTTCCAGCAGCTTCTGCGTTTCCGGCCGAATTTTCCCGACCGGCACAGTAACCGCCGAATCCGCGAAATACCCTTCCACTTCCATCCCGAAATCAATCGAGACGATGTCGCCTTCGCGCAACTTGCGCTTGGGCGACGGAATCCCGTGAACGATCTCGCTGTTCACCGAAGTGCACAGCGAGCAAGGATACCCGCGGTATCCTTTAAACGCCGGCTTGCCAGGCTTTCCGGCGATTTTTTCCTCGGCCAACTTTTCGAGGTCCATCGTCGAAATCCCCGGCCGCACCGCGTCACGCAGAGCCGTCAACACCTCGTGCACGATGAGCCCGGCCCGGTGCATCTTTTCCAGCTCATCACGGCTGCGCAAATGAATCGCCATCGCTTTACTTCACTGCGCCGCGCGCACAATGTCGAGCACTTGCCGCTTCACTTCGTCGACGCTTTTCGCGGCGTTCACTTCGTGCAAACGTCCCAGCCGGCGGTAATACGCCACCAGCGGCTCGGTCTGCCTTTCGTACGCCTGCAAACGGGGCCCGACAATTTCTTCGCGATCGTCCGGCCGCTGCTCGAGCTGGCCACCATCATTATCGCAGCGCAGATCGCATTTCGGCGGGCGCTCGTAAATATTGTAAATCTCGCCGCCCACCTTGCACATCCGCCGGCCCGTGATCCGCCGCAACAGCAGCTTCGGATCAATGACAAAGTGCACCACCAGCGCCGGCTTGTATCCATTCTGCCGGAGCAGAATCATCAAGTACTGCGCCTGCGCCACGGTCCGCGGAAAGCCGTCAAACACGAAACCGTGCGTGCAATCCGGCTCTTCGATGCGTCGCGCCACCATCTTGAGCACCAGCGAGTCGGGAACCAATTCGCCGCGCTTCATTACCGGCTCGGCCTTAATCCCCAGCGGCGTGCCCTTGGCGATATTCTCGCGGAGCATGTCGCCGGTCGAAAGATGCGGCACACCGAAAAACTTGGCCAGCTCTTTCGCCTGCGTGCCTTTTCCCGCGCCCGGAGGCCCGAGAAAAATCACAGCGCGGTCCAACTGCTCCACGGACTTGCCGTCCGGCGGCGCTCCGCTCGTCTTCATTTTTACCGCCGGCCACGCAACCGGCCCTTCCGAGCAAAGCCTTCGTAATTGCGCATGACCAGCTGCGCTTCCAACTGCTGCACGGTATCCATGGCCACGCCAACGACGATCAGCAGGGACGTCCCGCCGAAATAAAACTGCACGCCCAGACCTTTCAAGAACCAGGTCGGAAAGTGGCGATCGAACCAGCCGCCAATGCCCCAGCCGAGATGGTCGAGGTGGATGCCGGTAATCAGCCATTCCGGAAGCAAACAAACCACCGCGAGATAGATGGCGCCGATGAATGTAAGACGCTTCAAAATCTTGCTGACGTGCTCACTCGTGGTGCGGCCCGGCCGGATGCCCGGGATGAAGCCGCCATTCTTGCGCATGTTGTCCGCGAGTTCGGTCGGGTTGAAAACGATGCCGACGTAGAAGAACGCGAACAGGATAATCAGAACGACGTACACCAGGTTGTACAGTGGCTCACCGAAGGCGATCACCTTGCTGAAATCCTTGACGAACGCATAGCGAGTGCCGAATACCAAGGCCGCCGTAGCCGGAAAGGCCAGCAGCGAACTGGCGAAAATTGGCGGAATCACTCCGCCGGAATTGACGCGCAAAGGCAAATACGAGGATTGCCCGCCCATGACCTTGCGGCCGACCACGCGCTTCGCATACTGCACCGGGATGCGCCGCTGCCCGCCCTCCACAAAGACGATAAAGGCCACGACGGCAATCATCAGCGCAACCAGGAAGATCAAAGCAATGGGCGTAAACGGGCCCCAAGCCCCGGTTTTGGCCAGTTCGTAAAGATTCAGGATGGCGCGCGGCAAGCCGACAACAATGCCTACAAATATGATGAGCGACATGCCGTTTCCGATTCCGCGCTCGCTGATCTGCTCGCCAAGCCACATGATGAAGGCCGAACCGGTGGTCAGGGTCAGAATGCTCATAAGCACAAAGCCCGGGCCCGGATGATAAACCAGCGATTGGCCGCCCATGGTGGTGCTCTGCAAGGCCGTGGCGATGGTGGTGGACTGGATAATGCTCAGCAAAATCGTCAGATAACGGGTGTATTGCGTAATTTTGCGCCGGCCGAGTTCGCCTTCTTTTTGCAGCTTCTCGAGATAAGGGAACACCACGGTCATCAACTGCAAGATAATGGACGCAGTGATATACGGCATGATGCCTAGCGCGAAAATCGTCAAACGGCGCAGGTTGCCGCCACTGAACAAGTCGAAAATACCCAGCACGGAGCCTTGCCCCTGCTGGAAAAAGCTTTCCAGCACGCGCCAGTTAATGCCCGGCGTGGGAATATGCGCTCCGATGCGGTACACCGCGAGCAGCGCCAGGGTAAACAACACCCTGTTCCGCAAATCAGGGATGCGGAAGAGGTTCCGGAAGGCTTCGATGAATCTATTCATAACTTGGCCCTAATTCATTTCCTTATGCCACCACTTCAAAGGTGCCGCCGGCCTTGGTGATCTTTTCCTTGGCGGAGGCGCTGAATGCGTGCGCGTGAATCGCGATTTTGCTGGTTAGTTCGCCATCGCCGAGAATTTTTATGCGATCGCGGCTGCGGCGAACGAATCCGTGCGCATGCAGCAGCTCCGGCGTTACCGTTTCGCCGGCCGGAAAAACGTTCAGTTCGTCCAGGTTCAGGACGGAATACTCGACGCTGAACAGGTTATGAAAGCCGCGCTTGGGCATGCGGCGATGCAGCGGCATCTGGCCGCCTTCAAATCCGCGGCGGCGCGAATAGCCACGCCGGGACTTTTGTCCCTTGTCACCAGAACCGGAAGTTTTGCCGAGCTTGGAGCCCATGCCGCGGCCGACGCGCACCTTGCGATGACGCGAGCCGCGCGGCGGACGCAAATTCGAGAGGCTCGCGAGTGTCAATGCGCGCGCGGCGGATTTGCTTTCCGGCTTACGGCGGTTGCTGGTTTTCTTGGCCGGCTTGCGGCCCTTGGAAGCTTTTTTCGCCATTTCCCTATTCCACCACTTCCACCAGGTGGCGCACTTTATGGATCATGCCGCGCACTGACGGCGTATCCTCGCGCTCGACCACCTGATGCATTCTGCGCAATCCCAATCCGCGAATGGTCTGACGCATGTCATCGGTGCAACTGATGAAGCTGACCACCCATTTCACTTTCACCGTGCCGCCGGACTTCCTGCCTTCGGCGGCCTTTTTCTTCCCGGCCATTAACTCGCCTCACTCCCGGCCGCTTTTTGTTCCTTTTCCTTGGGCGGCCTGCCGCTGATTTCGTCGACTGTCTTCGAGCGTGTCTCCGCGACTTGCGCGGCGTCTTTCAAGCCGAGCAGCGCCGCGAACGTGGCTTTCACCACATTGTGCGGGTTCGAAGTGCCCAGCGACTTGGTAAGCACATTCGTGATTCCCGCAACCTGCATGACTTTCCGCACCGGGCCGCCGGCAATCACGCCGGTGCCCTCCGAAGCAGGCTTGAGCAGGACTTGCGCCGAGCCGTACCGGCCGAGCACCTGATGAGGAATAGTAGTGCCCTTCATATTGAGCTTGATCAAATTCTTCTTGGCTTGCTCGATGCCCTTCTTGATGGCCATGGGCACTTCACGCGCCTTGCCCATGCCGAATCCGGCGTGGCCGCGGCTGTCCCCAACCACAACAAGCGCCGAAAAGCTGAGGTTCTTGCCGCCCTTGACGACCTTGGTGACGCGGTTGATGGCAATGACGTCGTCCTTGAGGTCGGAAGGATTGACGTCCATCAGGCGCCGCACCGCTAAACTGTCTCGCAAAATTTGCTTCGACATAGGCTTAGAACTTTAACCCCGCTTCCCGCGCCGCATCCGCGAGCGCCTTGACGCGGCCGTGGTACTTGTACCCGCCGCGGTCGAACACTACTTTGCTTAGCCCAGCGGATTTGGCGCGCTCGGCGATGGCTTTGCCGATGACCTTGGCCGCGGCGACGTTGCCGCCACCCTTGAGATTCTTTTTTGTTTCTTTGTCGACCGAGCTGGCGGAAACCAGCGTCTTGCCAGTGCGATCGTCAATCACTTGCGCGTAGATATGGCCGAGCGAACGGTAAACGCACAGACGCGGGCGCTCGGTAGTGCCGGAAACCTTGGTGCGCACACGCGCGTGCACGCGCCTGCGATGCAGGTCGCGCGATAATTTTCTGACTCTTGCCGATGCCACTGTCGTCTCCTTTGCCTTACGCCGCCGCGCCGCCGGCCTTCGCGCCAGCCTTGCCAGCTTTCTTCTTCAAGCGCTCGCCAGTAATGCGAATGCCTTTTTGCTTGTACGGATCGGGTGGACGCAACGAGCGAATGTCCGCGGCCACCTGGCCGACTTGTCCCTTGTCCGCGCCACTGACCACGATGTGCGTTTGCTTGTCCACCGCGATCTGAATGCCCTCGGGAATCTTGAATTCGATGGGGTGCGACTTGCCGAGCGCGAAGGCCACCAATTTGCCTTTGAGCTCCGCGCGATAGCCGACGCCCACGATGTCCAGATCCTTCTTGAAGCCTTGCGTAACTCCGTAAACGGCATTGGCCACCAACGCTCGAGCAAGTCCGTGCAGCGCACGATGCTCTTCGGTGGCGCGCTTGGCGAGCAAGACGCCGTCTTTTTGCTCGAAGGTGATGCCGAAAGGCACACCGACATTCAGCTTGCCCTTGGGACCCTGAACTTCGACTTCGCGGCCCTTCAGCGCGATCTTCACGCCTTGCGGGACCGGAATTGGCTTATTGCCGATACGCGACATGGTTACCAGACCTCGCACAAAAGTTCGCCGCCGATTTTGGCTTTGCGCGCGGCGCGCCCGCTCATCAGACCTTTCGGCGTAGTGAGAATGCTGATGCCCAAGCCACCGACGACGGGCCGAATATCCATCGTGCCGACGTACGCGCGCGCGCCCGGACGCGAAATGCGCTTCACGCCGGTGATCACGCTGCGGCGGTCCGCCGTGTACTTCAGAAAGACGCGAAGCATCTTGCGCGTTTTATTTTCGTCGACCAGCTTGAAGGTGGAGATGTACCCCTCATCCTTTAGAATGCGCGCGATTTCGGTCTTCAGCTTGGATACCGGAACGTCCACGCGCTGGTGCTTGGCAGCAGAGGCGTTGCGGATGCGCGTCAGAAAATCGCCTATGGGATCCGTTTGCATAATTTTTCTATGGCTCCTACCAGCTTGCTTTCACGACGCCGGGAATTTCACCCTTGAGCGCCATGCCGCGGAAGCAGATTCTGCACATCTGAAACTTGCGAATGTAGCCGCGCGCGCGTCCGCAAACGCGGCAACGATTGCGCACACGCACCTTGAACTTGGGTTTCTTACGACTCTTTGCGATTTTTGCTAAGCGTGCCATTTATTGCGCTACCCCCGGAGTGCGCAGCGGGAGGCCGAGACCCTTGAGCAGCTCACGGCCTTCTTCATCATTGCGCGCGGTGGTCGTCAAAGTGATGTTCATGCCCTTGATCTTGTCCACGCGCGTGTAATCGATTTCCGGAAACACCAACTGATCCTTCAAGCCCAGCGTGTAATTGCCGCGGCCGTCGAAAGCGTTCGAGGGCAAGCCGCGGAAGTCGCGCACGCGGGGCAATACGACGTTGCACAAGCGATCGATGAATTCGTACATGCGATCGCCGCGCAGCGTCACCGCGCAGCCGATAGGCATGCCCTTGCGAATCTTGAAATTCGCAATGGACTTCTTGGCCCGCGTGATGATGGCCTTCTGGCCGGTGATCTGGCCAAGCTCTTGCGCGGCGGTGTCCAGCAACTTGACGTTCTGGCTGGCTTCGCCGAGGCCGATGTTGACAGTGACTTTCTGCACCTTGGGCACGGCCATCATGTTCTTCCAGCCAAAGTGCTTCATCAGCGCTGGGACTGTTTCACTGCGATATTTTTCTTGCAATCGACTCTTCATTGCCGCTCTCGTTAGTCCTTTACTTTTTTACTTGTCCAAAGTGCTGCCGCAACGCTTGCAGGTGCGGACCTTGGTGCCATCGGGCAAAATATTGTGCCCAATGCGCGAGTGTTTGTTGCAATTGGAACAAACCACCATCACGTTGGAAACGTTAATCCCCGCTTCTTTTTCGACGATGCCGCCCTTGATGTTCTTGCCGGGATTGGGGCGGGTATGGCGCTTCATGATGGCGATGTGCTCGACCACCACCGTGTTTTTCTTGGCGTTGACGCTAAGCACGCGGCCGCTCTTGCCGGCATCGCGCCCGGCGATCACCCGCACCTGGTCGCCCTTGCGAATGCCGATGGTGCTGCGCTGCGCGCGTAAGTGAGTGAGTGCCATTGCTTACCAAACCTCCGGAGCCAAGGAAACGATCTTGGCAAATTTCTTTTCGCGCAGCTCGCGAGCCACAGGGCCGAAAACGCGCGTGCCGACGGGCTCGCCGGCGTCATTGATCAGGACCGCGGCGTTATCGTCGAAACGGATGTACGTGCCATCGCGGCGCCGGCGCTCTTTGCGCATGCGCACAATCACCGCTTTCACCACCGTACCCTGCTTGACCTGGCTCTCCGGCGTGGCTTCCTTGACCGACGCGGTGATCACATCGCCGAGCCCGGCTTTCAGGCCGACATCCCCGCCCACCGGCAAAATGCACATCAGCTTTCGCGCGCCGGAATTGTCCGCCACCGTCAGCCAGGTTCGCATCTGAATCATGGCTGTACTCCTCGATCCCGCTGCTTCAGGTCCGCCTTTACTTCCGCGGAAGTGTTGCGGGCCAGCACTTCCTTGAGGCGCCAGCGCTTCAGCTTGGAGAGGGGCCGCGATGCGACGATGCGGACGGTGTCTCCGGGCTTGGCTTGGCGCTGCTCATCATGCGCGTAAAACTTCTTGGAGATACGCACCACGCGGCGATACTTGGGGTGCTGCACCAGGCGCAGCACTTCCACCACGATGGTCTTCTCCATCTTGGCGCTGGTCACGCGGCCGGTAAGAATCTGGTGCTGGTGGCGCGTGTCGGCGGCGTTCTCGGTAGTGCTTTTTGTTTCGGTAGCCATCTCGTTTATGCCTTCTTTGCTGCTGGCGACTGCGAAGCAGTCGACAATTCTTGCGCGCGCAAAAGCGTTTTTACCCGCGCGAGATCTTTTTTTGCTTCGCGAAGCCGCTTAAGCGCTTCGGCTTGTCCGGTGGTCAACTGAAACCGCAGCCGGAAAATCTGTTCGGTGAGCTCTTTCTGCTGCGCGTTGAGCTCGTTGACGCCGTTTTCACGGATTTTTTCGATGCGCCGCGGCATGATCAGAAGCCTCCCGCGCGGGTCACGAATTTCGTGGGGATGGGCAGCTTGTGCGCGGCCAGTCCCATAGCTTCCTTGGCGGTGGCTTCATCGACGCCGGCCATCTCAAACATGATGCGCCCGGGCTTTACCACCGCAACCCACTTCTCCGGAGCGCCTTTGCCTTTGCCCATGCGCGTTTCCGCGGGCTTCTTGGTGAACGGCTTGTCTGGGAAAATACGAATCCAGAGTTTGCCGCCACGCTTGATAAAGCGGGTGATAGCCACGCGCGAAGCTTCGATTTGGCGGTCCGTGATCCACGCCGCTTCCATGGCTTTCAAACCGTATTCGCCGAAGGCCAAATCGCCGCCGCGCCACGCTTTGCCGGTGCGCCGGCCGCGCATCTGCTTTCGGTACTTCACTTTCTTGGGCATCAACATCGTTGTGTTCTCGCTTCCCTGATCTCGTTTACTTTCGCCAGCGAGCTAAAACTCCTCGCTGCAAAAGTTCTTGCTTACGCCGCGACCCCTTCGCGCTCTTTTTGCACCTTGGACGCGCGTTTCGGCACGTTTTCGCCTTGATAGACCCAGCACTTCACTCCGATGACGCCGTAGGTGGTGTAGGCCTGCGCAAAACCAAAATCGATGTCAGCGCGAAGGGTTTGCAGCGGCAAGCGCCCTTGTAGATACCACTCCTTGCGCGCGATTTCCGCGCCGTTCAAGCGGCCGGCAACGCGCACCTTGATGCCTTTACAGCCGAAACGCAGCGCGGAGTCCACCGCTTTGCGCATCGCGCGGCGAAACGCCACGCGCTTTTCAAGCTGTAATGCGATGGATTCTGCAACCAACTGCGCGTCCAGCTCCGGACGGTGCACTTCCTGAATGTCGATGTGCACTTCGCGCTTGGTGCGCTTCTGCACTTCCTGCTTGAGCTTGTCGATTTCCGCGCCCTTGCGCCCGATGATGATGCCCGGACGCGCGGTGTAAATGCGCACCACCAGCTTGTTGGCGGCGCGCTCGATATCAATGGAGCTGATGCCCGCGCTCTTGAGCCGCTCTTTCAACTCGCGGCGCAGCTTCACGTCTTCGTGCAACAAGTCGGCGTAGTCGCGGTCAGCGTACCAGCGCGACTTCCACGGCTTGTTGTAGCCGAGGCGGAATCCGTACGGGTGTGTTTTCTGTCCCACTCTTGTCTCCTCGTTCTCTACCGTGGCCTAACCGGCCGGCTTACTTCTTTCCCTTCTTTGGACCGCCCTGCTTGCCCACCAGGGCTTTGCGCACGCGACGCGCTGTGCCGCGAACGCCCTTTTGCGCTTCGGCTTCCGCTTCAATAGCGGCAACGCGCTGCGCTGCGGCCACGTGATGCTCCGCCACGCCGACCCACAAATGCGCGGTGCGCTTCTGATAACGGAACGCACGGCCCATCGGCGCGGGGCGCAACCGCTTCCAGCGTGCGCCTTCATTCACGAAACAGGTGTTCACGTACAGCTCGTCCACATCGAGCGGCGCGCCCGCGTCTTCCGCCTTGCGCTCGGCGTTGGCAATGGCACTACGCAAAACTTTTTCGATGTGCTTGGCCGCACGTTTCGGCGTGAAACGCAGCGTGTGCAGCGCTGCTTGCGCCTTTTGCCCGCGGATCAAGTCCATCACCAACCGCGCTTTTTGCGGCGACATGCGCACATGCCTTGCTAACGCGTGCGCTTCGATCGAGCCTGCTTGTGGTTGTAGCTCAGCCATGGCTTATGCCTTCGGCGCTGCCGGAGCTGCGCCGCCTCCTGTTGCGCCGGCCGGAGCCGCGCCGCCCGCGGGAGCCGCGCCTGCCGCCTTCTCCAGCGCCGCTTTCACGGCATGGCCCTTGAAGGTGCGCGTGGGCGCGAATTCACCGAGCTTGTGCCCGATCATCTGCTCGGTCACATACACGGGAATGAATTTCTTGCCGTTATGCACCGCGATGGTGTGACCGATCATGTCCGGAACGATCGTGGACCGGCGCGACCAGGTCTTCACCACCTTCTTTTCGTTGCGCGTGTTGAGACCTTCCACTTTTTCGCGCAGGTGGCCGTCGACAAAGGGCCCTTTTTTCAGTGAGCGTGCCATCTTTCTTGGTTACTCCTCGACTCGGCGCAAGCGGCCCCACTGCGCCCGCCGCATTTTCTTGAAGCCGCGTACCGGACCCGGCACGCGATGCGACTTGGGGCAGAACGGGCACACAAAGCGCGTGCCTTGCGCGTTGGGAATGCGTTCCACAATTACCGACCAGCCGGGCTTGCACAGCTTGTACAGCACCGGCTCCGGCGGCGCGACCACTACTTTTACCGGTCGTGCGGGTTTGCTGCTCTTGACTACGGCTCGTTTTGCGGACGCGCGCTTCACGCGCGGGCTGGTTCTCCGGCTGGCTGCGCGTCCTGTTCGTGTTGTTCTTGTTGCTCGCATGGTTTTTACTCTCGCCGGGCTGCCATTCGTTGGTGGCCTGGTTGATTGCTCGTCTCTACTTTCTTACTTCCGACGCTGAACGATTTGCCTATCGGTACGCTTGTTCCTGCGGGTCTTCTTGCCCAGCGTCGGGAAAGCCCAAGGCGTCTGGGGGTGATTCCCCTTGACCTTGCCTTCTCCGCCGCCGTGCGGATGATCCACAGGGTTCATGGCCACGCCGCGCACCGTGGGCTTGATGCCACGCCACCGCGTGCGTCCGGCCTTGCCAAACGTTTCATTCTCATGGTCGAGGTTGCCAACCTGGCCAACCGTGGCCATGCAATCGATGGAAAACTTGCGTACTTCGCCGCTGGGCATTTTCACCAGCGCGAGATCCCCTTCTTTGCTGAGTAGCTGCGCCGCGCCACCCGCCGAACGAACCGCTTGCCCGCCGCGTCCCGGATACAGCTCGAGGTTGTGCACCATCGTGCCGGGAGGAATGTGCCGAATCTTCAGCGCGTTGCCGGGCAGAATGTCCGCGCCCTCGCCAGTTGACACCGTGGCGCCGACTTCGAGCCCTACCGGGTGAATGATGTAGCGCTTTTCGCCATCGGCGTAGTGCAGCAACGCAATGTTCGAGCTGCGATTCGGGTCGTATTCGATAGCGGCAACCTTTGCGGGCACGCCTACTTTGTCGCGCCGGAAATCCACCTGGCGGTATTGCTTCTTGTGTCCGCCGCCGCGATGCCAGATCACGATTTCGCCGTGATTGTTGCGGCCGCCAGAGCGCTTTTTCGGCTCGAGCAAAGCCTTTTCCGGCTCTTGCTTGGTGATATGGCTTTTGTCCAGGACGGTGATAAACCGCCGCGACGCCGTATATGGATTAAAGCTTTTCAGTCCCATCGCTGCCTCTTACCTTCTTACTTCTTCCCCGCCCCGTCGGGATGAACTGTCATCCTGAGCGAAGCGAAGGATCTCAACGTACAATTTCACTACCGCTTACAGATTCTCCGCGTACTCGATCATCTTTTCGCCTTCCGCCAGTTTCACGTAGGCTTTCTTCCAATCGCGGCGATACCCTTCGTTCTGTCCGCGGCGGCGCATCTTGCCGTGAAAATTCGCGGTGCGCACGGCGTCCACCTTCACTTTGAAGATCTGTTGCACTGCTTCCTTGATCTGCGTCTTGGTCGCGGCGGAAGACACCTCAAACACGACCGTGTGCTGCGTCTCTTTCACGCCCAAGCCCTTTTCCGTAATGATGGGCCGACGAATAATTTGATAAAGCGGCGCTGACATTGCTTATTCCTTCCCCTTTTTCTTTGCGGGTTTTTTGGCGCTTGCCTTTTCTTTCTTTGCCGCCGGTTTAGCCGCCGCCTTTGGCGCTGCTTCTTTCTTGGGCTTTGGCGCGGGCGCGATCGACTGAACATCGGGCGCGACGATTGGCGTACTTGCCGGATCGAGCGAATGGCTCAAACGCGCTACCGCTTCCTTCGACAGCACCAGCAAGTCATGATTGAGCAAGTCATATGGCTGCAAGACGTTGGTGGCCACGAGCTTTACGCGCTCGAGATTGCGACTGGCCAGCTCAAGATTCTTGTTTTCGCCGTAGGCCACCAGCAACGCGGATTTTTCGCCATTGAGCTTATCAAGTACGGAACGCAGCGCTTTGGTCTTGTGATTCTCAAGGGACCACGCCTCCACGACAGTCAATTTCTGCTCCGCAAGCTTCGCGGAAAGCGCCGAGCGCAGTGCGCCGAGCAGCATTTTCTTGGGTAGCGCGTAACTATAATCGCGCGGCTTCGGTCCGTGAACCGTGCCGCCATGGCGCCAGAGCGGCGAACGAATCGAGCCGACACGCGCACGGCCGGTGCCCTTTTGCTTCCAAAGCTTGCGGCCGGCGCCGCTGACTTCACTCTTGTCTTTCGTTTTGTGCGTGCCGGCGCGCAGCCCGCGCAGATACCAGCGCGAAGCTTCGTGCAGCAAGTGCGGATTCACCTTCGCGCCAAATACCGCGTCGGCGAGCTCCACTTGCCCGACCTTCTTGCCATCCAGATTGACCACATCCACGACCGGCATAGTTTTCGTTACTTCGCTTTCTTCGCAGTTTTCGCGCGACGAATAAAAATGTACGACCCGCTAGGGCCCGGCACGGAGCCGCGTACCAGCAGAAGGTTTTCGTCGGTGTCGACTTTCACGACTTTCAAATTCTTGGAGGTCTGGTTCGCGTTGCCCATGTGACCCGGAAAATGCTGGTTCTTCCACACGCGCGACGGAAACGAACTGCCGCCAATGCCGCCCGGCGCGCGATGGAACATCGAACCGTGCGTGGCATCGCCACCGCGGTAGTGCCAGCGCTTGACGCCGCCGGCAAAACCCTTGCCCTTGGTCACACCACTGACGTCGACCAACTCGCCCGCTTTGAAATTTTCCACCAGCACGCGATCGCCGACTTTGGTTTCGTCTTTCGATTCCTCGATGCGCACTTCCTGCAAAACTTTCATGGGTGCCACGCCGGCTTTTTTGAAATGCCCGGTCATGGCTTTGTTGACGCGCTGCGGCTTGACGAATTCGACAAGGCCGAGTTGCGCGGCTTCGTAGCCGTCCTTATCCATGGTGCGGCGCTGCACGACGACACATGGACCCGCCTGCAACACGGTGCAGCCGACCAGCGCGCCGTCGTCGGTGAAGACTTGCGTCATCCCCAACTTGATTCCGATAATTCCGTTGACCGCCATCGCCTCTTCTCTCTCTTTCGCAGCATGTCCTTCACTTCGGATATTGGCTGCGTCCTGCTAAAAATCCTTCTTTTCTTTCGACTTTCAACTGTCGACTTCTTGTTCTTACTTCCCTGCGTGGCCGAAAGCCTTGATCTCCACGTCCACTCCCGGAGGCAAATCTAACTTCATCAAAGCATCGACCGTATCCGGCGTCGGCTCGAGGATGTCGATCAGCCGCTTGTGCGTGCGCATCTCGAACTGCTCACGCGATTTCTTGTCCACGTGCGGCGAACGCAGCACCGTCCAGCGATTGATGGTGGTGGGCAGCGGAATCGGGCCGGCCACATCGGCGCCGGTGCGCTTCGCGGTTTCCACAATCTCTCGCGTGGATTGATCGAGAATCCGGTGGTCGTACGCTTTCAAACGAATGCGAATTTTGTCGCCTTGTCTCATGTTTTACTCGACGATCTCGGTTACCGCGCCGGCGCCTACAGTGTGGCCGCCTTCGCGAATCGCGAAGCGCAAGCCCTTCTCCAACGCAACCGGCGTAATTAGCGCTACTTCGCAGCTTACGTTGTCGCCCGGCATCACCATTTCCACGCCTTGCGGCAATTTCACGTCGCCGGTCACGTCCGTGGTCCGGAAATAAAACTGCGGACGGTAACCGGTGAAAAACGGCGTGTGCC
>Ga0210409_10000607_pt1 | contig 54794 bp, 48 predicted proteins | sample IncBWH17MmetaG_FD_161649 | JGI IMG/M metagenome (GOLD analysis project Ga0210409, IMG submission 161649) | Forest soil microbial communities from Barre Woods Harvard Forest LTER site, Petersham, Massachusetts, United States - Inc-BW-H-17-M | ecosystem: Environmental > Terrestrial > Soil >... | reverse complement strand
TCGAAACGTTCGGGGGCCAGGTAGCAGGCGAAGCCGGAGACGGCGTGACCGCCATAACCGAATATGTGCGGCTCAAGCCGGACATCGTGCTGATGGACATCACGATGCCCCAGATGGAGGGGATCGAGGCTGCCGAAAAGATCGTGCAGCAAAATCCCGAAGCGCGCATTGTCATGGTGTCCTCAGTCGGATATCAGGAAAACATTGTGGCGGCTCTGCAACGCGGCGCCCGTCATTTCGTGCAAAAACCGGTGAAACCCGAAGTCTTGTACGAAGTGATCAAGTACGTCATGGGTGAGGATGGCACTGCGGCTCACGCCGCGGGCGCGGGGGCCTGAAATGAAAATGGAGTTGATCCAGCCTTTCATCAACGCGGCGGACGCCGTGTTGGCGCAGGGACTGCACTGTCCCACGTCGGTCGGGAACCTCAGCATGGAGCAAGAGGCTTACCGCCGCAAAGGAGTCGCCGCGCTGATTTGGGTGACCGGCGACATCGAGGGGCGCATTGTCATCGATCTCGACCCCGACACCGCAGTGCGTGTGGCCAGCCGGTTCGCAGGAACCGAATTGCCGGAGTCCGACGAACTGGTGCGGGAAACCGTGTGCGAGTTGGCGAACCAGGTGATCGGCAACGCCGTCACCTCGCTCAACGACCAGGGATTCCATTTTCGCGTGCATCCGCCGGTACTCCATACCTCCGAGCATGGGCCGAAAAGCAGTGAAGACACCGAGGCGCTGGTTATTTGCTTTGAAACCGATATCGGCAACGTTTTCCTGAACATCGCCTTGCGACATAACTCCTCTCGACAGCCCGAACGCGCCGCGGCTGTAGGCCAGTAGCTTCAAGAACAGACTATTGGTTGTTGAATGAAGGCTGGCGCCGACTTCCGGAGACGAGCTGAACTGGTTTCGGCTATGGTCCAGCCACAAGGAACACTGGATTCTGTGGTTTGACCGCGATCCCGCTCCCGTCCTGAGATCCGGCCGTCACTCCCGACGGGTTGAGTACAGTGAAGGTTCCAGTCCCTACGGCGGTGATAGAGAACGTGCCGTTGTTGCCGGAGTTCGCCACGTTTTCTATAGTAATGCGCGTGCCTATAGTAAGAGGCGGGCCCGAAATCAGGGTGTAGGCATAGGTGGTGTTTAAGCCGCTCTGAGTTGCAGCTGTTATATCTACGGTTGACGGTTGCGCGGCGCTCTCGGGCGCGGGCAACTGGAGCAGCATCGCGTCGCTCAACGTTTGAATAATCGCTACATTCCCCGCATCGCAGTTTCCCACGTAAACTCTAGAACTATCAGCAGCCGCTGCCATCGAAAGCTCAGACGGATTTGAAGCGCACACCTGCGCAACCGAGGTCAAAGGAATTGTGGTTGTGACGCTTCCGCTCGAAGCGTTGATCACCGTGATTCGAGAAGTGACAGTCCCACCGTTGACCGAGGCGCTTGAAATATAGGCTCGAGTGCCGTCGGGCAAAACAGCCACCGAGATCGGATTCGCTATAGCGAGAACCGTGGCCGAAAGCGCGTCCGTCGATGCCTGCAGATATGTCACCGTGTTGGCCACCGGGTTCGAAACATAGAGGCGATTTCGCGTCGGATCATAGAGCATGAAATTTGCTCCCACGCCGACCGAAACGCTATTGACCACGGTGTCGCTGGCAGTATCAATTGCTGAAACCATCCCGTTGCCCTGATCGAGTACGTAAGCTCGATTGCTGTCCGATCGTGCCGCCAAGGACACGGGGGAAACCCACGTGGCGTTCGAGATTGGCGGGTTTACGCTTCGGTCGACCGGGTTAATGCTGGTCACGGAACCCCCGCCAGCGCCGTTGCCCCGATTGGCCACGTAAAGCTTTTGCAGATTCGGAGTTTCCGCGAGCGACACCGGGTCGATGCCCACGGGAATTCCGTACACCGGCTGCTCCAGTACGTTATTAGCCATAGTGATCGCGGAAACCGTATTGTTCCCGGAGTTTGCGACGTAAACCGAAGCGTTCTCTGCGGAAGCCACGAAGCTGGGAGCCGAACCCGCAGGCAAACTTATTGTCGTCACCGGCGTAGGACTAGTGGGAGAAAATGAAGAAACGGTGTCGTCAAGGCTGTTGGCCACGTAGACCCGCGTGCCATTCAGCACGACTGCCGCCTGCACCGGCATCAGGCCCACGGTCGATTGAGACTCCGCAGTGTCGCCAGAGACATTGATCGAAGTGCTGGCCCCTGGGTGATCCGAACCGTTGCCGCTGATGACCAGCGCAAAATGAGAGAAACCGGGATTGGGAAGGTTTGGAATAATAGGAGTGGCGACGGGACGGTATGTCTCCCCACAACTCAGACAAATCAACATGAGTAGCAGAACACCCGTCGCGCGCACGACCATCATCGATACTCCAGCTACAAGCCACTTCTGCATAGGATTCTGGAAGAGTTATCCATTCTAATGGCTGGCCGCGATCCGCGCCAGAGAAGCAGCACCTTGCAATTGGCATTCAGTCTTGGGACCTTGGGAATATCACACTATTTTGTGGGAATCACTAAAACTGTAAGGAGTGATGCGACACGAAGCGTGTCTGGTTGTAAACGCACGACTAGGGAAAGGGTGTGGCTTTCTGTCCTGCGCGCCTCACCGCTGAATGCTAAGTGCTAAATGCCAACTGCTCGCTTGTCACGCCCGCCCGCGAGATCTCTTACTACCGGCTTCGTGGGTGGCGGGCGCAGCTGGCTTTTTCTTTCCCTCCATTTCAGCCAGGCTCTGCTTAAGCGCAGACATCAGGTCGACCACCGGAGCGAGTTTCTTCGGTTTCTCTACTTCCGCAATCTTGCCGCCTTCGAGCTTGGTCTGGATCAGGTTCTTGAGATTGTCCTGGAAGCTGTCGTGATATTTCTCGGGCTCCCATTCGGTGGCCAGCGCTTCAATCAACTGATGTGCAACCTTGACTTCCGCATCTTTCAGTTCAACATCGGGCGCGCCGAACCCCTCGACCTTACGTACCTCTTCCTCATAGTACATTGTGTGCAACATCATTCCGCCTTCATGCGGACGCAGAAAAACCGTGTACTCGCGGTTGTGCATGGTCAGCTGCGCGATGGCAACATACTCACTCTCCTCCATCGCCTTGGTGAGCAATGCGTAGGGCCGACGGCCGGCTTCATCTGGAACCATGTAGTAGGACGATTCGAAGAAAACCGGATCGACCTCACTGGTTTTGACGAATTCGAGAATCTCCATGGTCTTGGCGGTCTTGGGCTCAATCTTCTTTATTTCCTCGGGCTCGATCACCACATACTCGTCCTTGCGGTACTCGTAGCCCTTGACAATGTCGCTGCGCTCTACCACCTTGCCGTCGGCGAGACAAACATATTGCTGCTTCAACCGGGACAGGTCGTCGCGATGGAGCATGTTGAACGAAATGCCCGAACTGCGTGCGCCGGAGAACAGCTTTACCGGCATTGAAATTAATCCGAAGGTAAGATAACCAGACCAGACCGAGGCCGCCATAGTTCCCCCTAGCCGAAGATCGCGCGCCGAGCCGCGCCCCCCACAACCTTGCGATCGTGAGTTTAAACCACAACCAAAGATTTGATGCACATAAGCTCGCCCGGTAACCCAGAGTGAAAGCACGATACACTGGGGCGGAGCAGGGCGCAACCCCATGGATAGTAGTATCGGGCTTGGCACCTGCCAGCCAGCACGCGAATCGGCGAGAATCTCACGAGTGCCTTACCTGACCCGAACCCTCGCGACCTTAGCCGATCTAGTCTTGGCACGTCCGCTTTGGACTGCCGGTATCGTCACCGTGATATTTACTGCCCTGGGTCGATGGGTGCGGGGGGTGAGTTTCTCCGGAGCTATCGCCGGAGCCGCGGTCTGCTTTCTGCTATACGCGGGAGCGGGGCCCGGCGCATTTGTGGCGCTGGTTTCGGTGTTTGCCCTGACTTGGCTTTCCACCCGCTTCGGGTATCGCCGAAAAGAGAAGCTGGGAACCGCCGAGAAACTCGACGGCAGAACCGCTTTACAGGTTCTCGCGAACCTTGCAGTGGCCGCGATTTGCGCCGGATTCTCCTCGTTCACCGCGGGGAAAGCGGTTTGGTTGCTCGCGGTTTCTGCCGCGCTGTCAGAAGCGGCTGCGGATACGGTGTCGAGCGAACTGGGTCAGGCTCGAAACGAAAAAGCACGCCTGATCACCACTTGGCAAGAAGTGCCCGCGGGCACGAACGGAGGGGTAAGCTGGGCTGGAACCCTGGCTGGCATCGTGGCCGCGACCGCGGTGAGTTGGGTATGCGTTTTAGCGGGGCTTGTTCCCACCAGGTGGTTGGCCATTTCAATCGCCGCTGCGATTGCCGGCATGGTCGCGGACAGCTATTTGGGCGCCTCGCTCGAACGACGGGCGCTATTGAATAACGACGCCGTAAACTTTCTCGGCACTCTGATTGCTGCGGGCGCCGCGTTGTTGCTGGTCTGAAATCATCTTCGGAACTTCGTCTGCAACGGTCCACGCAAACGAACGCGATTGATATTCGCGACAGGCTTCAACCCCGCTGAACGATTTGTATCAGGATATGGCTTTAGCAATATCAAAGACGCCGGAACAGATGCGGCTTCAGCCGCTGTTTCTCAGGCGGCCCTTATTGCTGCGCGAAAATCGCCGTTTCCCAGCCTTCCACTGGTGCATGTCCCGCAGTTCCTTGAAGCTTCCTTCGTTGCTGTGGAAAATCTAAGAAGCACCTCTCAAATGGGTGCCCTCATCGAATTTATTTAGATCAGCTTTCAGGGAATGAAGAGTCGGACACTCATCGTTGGGTACGTGCTGGCGCTCGCGCTATTCCTCTTTGGACAGCGCCATCCCAGCTCGCCAACACCCACCGGATTTCACGCCGTCGTAGATCTGACGCATTCCATCGATCCCAAAGCCGACGATCAAGTTAAGACCGCCGCGAGGGTCAACAAAGAATATTTCCTCACCAACCCGTCTTCGGCCGCGCCATTCGAGACGCGCATCGACGCTCCCGCGCATTTCGCGCGTGGACTCTGGACGGTCGATCAAATCCCCACGGAGCGCCTGATCGCGCCCCTGGTCGTGCTGGATGTCAGCGCAAATGCCAAGAACCACCCCGACTACCAAATTTCGGTCGAAGACATTGCCGCATGGGAGCAAGCCCACAATCAGATTCCCTTAGGCTCGGTTGTGATCGCACGCACCGGCTGGGATTCAAATTGGAAGTCAGCGCCGCGCAACGCCGCTAGCAACCCCATGCATTTCCCGGGATATTCCCCGGACGCCGCGAAGTTCCTGGTCGAGGGACGCAACGTGCTCGGCCTCGGCATTGACACCCCAAACATCGACAATGGGCCGTCAAAAAATTTCGCCGTGCGCGCGTACACTCTCTCGCACAGCGTCTATCAACTGGAAAATGTCGCCAACCTAGATTGTGTTCCTCCCGCCAGCGCCATGGTCGTGGTCGCCCCAACCAAGCTCGAAAGCGGCTCCAGCGGCCCGGTACGAATCCTCGCACTCGTGCAGTAAGGTTCTGCGACTTGTGTCAGGTCTCCGTCATCTGAGTTCTGTAATCGATTCGGAGGCGAAGGTGAACGATCCCCGTTATCCCATTGGCAAATTCAAGTTCGACGGCCCACCTAGGGACGCGGAACGAAACCAATTCATCGAAGACATCGAACACGCTCCCGCGGCCTTGCGCGCAGCGATTAAGCATCTTTCCCCAGAGCAGGTTGAGACCCCCTATCGCGACGGCGGTTGGACTGTCCGCCAGGTTGTTCACCATGTGCCGGAGAGCCACATGAACGCGTACATCCGTTTCAAGCTGGCGCTCACCGAAGACGAGCCTACGATCAAGCCGTACATGGAAGACCGCTGGGCAGGCACAGCGGATGTCCAAGCAACGCCGCTAGAGGTTTCGCTGGCGCTGCTCGAACCACTGCACGACCGCTGGGTTCGCCTGTTGCGTACTCTGAAACCGGCGGACTGGAAGCGAACTTTTCGCCATCCGGAACTTGGCGAGGTTTCTCTGGAGAAAAGCCTCGCCCTCTATGCCTGGCACGGCAAGCATCACACAGCCCACATCACGGAGTTGAGAAACAAGATGGGCTGGTGAACGCCTCGCTCTAGTTTGTCATCCTGAGCGGAGGAGTCCCGAAGTCGAGGGACCTGCTCTTGTTGGCCTTGCCAAGTCATCGCACAGGCTTCTCCTCCGTTCTATCCCCAGAAAGTGAGCGATGACAAATCTCCCCTACGCCTGTAGATGCAAGCGCCAAGCCATGTAGCTTAGCGCCTCGCGCAACACCGCCTCCGCCCGCTGCCACAGCGAGTGCGGACGCGAATCAGAGCGCGGGGAAACGTACACTTCCATGCCCTCGTGCTCCAGCAGTTTGCGGATGCGGAAAACGTGATACGCATCGCTAACCGCCACGCAACTGTGCATGTGATTGGCGCGCATGATCACTCCAATCCGTTGGGCGGATTGAGCCGTATCGGACCCCTGGGTTTCAGCAATCAGGTTGGAGTCGGGAATGCCCCGATGCATCAGGTAATCGTGGCCCACTCCACCTTCGCTGAAGCTGGGGTCCGCGGCGGCTCCGCCGGTTGTAATGACCACGGGAGCGACGCCTTGTTGAAACAGGTCGAAGGCGTGATCGAGACGCGCCCGGTACACGGGAGATGGGCGGCCGGCATATTCTGCGGCGCCGAATACCGCGATGGCGTCCGCGAAATGAATTTCCTGCCGCGAAGCCTCCGCCACGATGCCAAGGCAAATTGAAACCAGCCAGATGAGGAAAGCTGCCGCAGCCAGTGCCACGAGCCACAACATCCAGTGGCGTCGCAAAGGCCGGTTCGCAGCCGTTTGGGTCATCCTTGTGCGAAGAACTCGGAAATATCCTGGGCAGAAATTGCGCCTTCCCGCATAATCCGCCAGCGGGCTTCCTCATCGGTTAGGTCGACGATGGTCGAAGCGGTTTCGCGCGGCGACGTGCCCCCATCCACGATGATCGAGATGCGCTGCTGCAGTTGATCGCGCACCGCCTCCGCCGTGGTGCACTCGGATTCCCCGCTCAGATTCGCCGACGTCGCGGTAATCGGAATTCCCGCAGCCTGTACGACCGCCAGAGGAATTTTGGCGCTGGGGATCCGCAGCGCCACGTTGCCGGTGTTGGCCGTCACCTTCAAGGGAAGACGCGACGCGGCCTTAACGATAATCGTCAGCGGTCCTGGCCAGAAGCGGCGAGCCAGTTTATAGAACTCGTCGGGCAGCGGCTTAGCCAACTCTTCGGCCTGATCTTCGCTTTCGATCAAGAGCGATAGCGGTTTGTGCCGCGACCGCGACTTGATCTCATACACTCGATCCACGGCGCGCAGATTAAAGGGGTCGGCAGCCAGTCCGTAAAACGTGTCCGTAGGCATGCCCAGTACTTCGCCAGCCCGAATCTGGTCGGCCGCATACCGGATGAGAGACGCCTCCGGCTTCTCGCTGTTGATCTTGAGGATTTCCGCGCGCACACGCTTCCTTCCCAACAATGTTCTGAATCCGCGAAAGCTAACATACCACGAGCCCGGACTGCAAGGAGAGATAAACGCGTATGATTTCGAAAGACTACCGTGAAAAAGACGACAATATCCGACCGGGCTCTCGTCGGCCGCCTGCGACGCATTGAGGGCCGCCACAACGCCCCGGTCAAGGAGCTGCGCGCAGCCTTCGCTCATGGCGAACTCACGCCCGACGGTTATTGCGCAATCGAAGGCATGCGTATTCTGGAAGAAGCCATTCGGAGCGGGCTGAAGTTCAAAGCCGTATTCTTCCGGGCTTCCGCCGAGAACCGGGCTGAGCGCCTGCTGCCCCAACTCGCCGCCCACGTGGAGACTTTGCTGCTTCCTGACAAGCTGTTCGCCAGCGCCGTTCCCAGCGAGACCCCGCAAGGCGTCGCGGCGTTAGTCCGCTGCAAAGTTTTCAAGCTGGACGATGTGCTGGCCAAGTCGCAAATCGGGCCTTTGCTGGCGATTGCCGGGGTGCAAGACCCTGGGAATTTGGGCACGATCTTGCGCTCGGCGGAGGCTTTTGGCGCTGGAGGTGTGCTCCTCGGGGAAGGCACGGTCAGTCCTTTCAACTCCAAAGTGGTGCGCGCTTCGGCGGGTTCAGTCTTCCGGCTTCCCATCGTGCAAGCGAAACTCCCGGGAATCCTCGACCAGACGCGTGAACTCGGCCTGCGGCTGATCGCAACCTCGTCACACAAAGGCACGCCTCTCGACCAAGCCACGCTGACCGGACCGCTGGCCATCTTCATCGGCAGCGAAGGCGCAGGACTGCCGCGCGATCTGCTGGCAGAGATGACCGAAATCATCGCAATCCCACACTCGCCAAACGTCGAATCGCTGAACGCAGGCGTTGCCGCGAGTATCCTGTTGTACGAAGCAGCGCGACAGAAACACGCACCACAGAGCCACAGAGTCACAGAGAAACCAATAAACTAGTCTTCTTGAACCGACGGTTAAATGACTCCTGTACCGTTATGGAACGCGGGATTCTTATTCTCCTAGTTTCGCCCCGTGGCTCAGTAATTCTGTGATGAGATGGTCGTGTGAGCCAGAGCTTCCATCCTATTCACGTAGAGACCTCCGAACCGAGGGAGCAACCTCGTGACCTGCGGACGAGTCCTATTCTTGGTGCCGCCATTGAAGTCCATCGCCACCTCGGCCCAGGTCTTTTGGAATCGGCTTACGAAGAATGCCTTTGTCACGAGCTTCGACTTCGGGAGTTGAACTTCCAGCGGCAAGTCGAACTTTCCGTCGAGTACAAGGGCCTGAAGCTTAACTGCGGTTACAAGATCGATCTCCTCGTGCAAGACGAAGTTATCTTGGAATTAAAAGCCGTCGAAAAACTCTTGCCAATACACCAGGCCCAACTTCTGAGGTACCTGAAGCTCGCTCACAAGAAAGTAGGACTACTCATCAACTTCAATGTCCCGCTCTTGACGGGTCCTGTAAACCTATTTCACCACAGAGTCACTGAGTCACTGAGAAACAGATAACCCTTAGGTAGTAAAACGACCTTCCAAGGCGAACACAGCAATCCCTATTTTTCTCTGTGTCTCTGTGACTCTGTGGTGAAATAGGTTGGTGAGTCTCTTCCAGACCATTCCGAGCGGCGACAGTTCCGGGGATCGCACACGGCCTCTGGCTGATCGTATGCGGCCGCGGACGCTGGATGAATTTGTCGGGCAGGAGCACTTAGTTGCGCCCGGCAAGCCGTTGCGTACCCAACTCGAGCGCGACGATATTGGCTCGCTCATCTTCTGGGGTCCTCCGGGGACGGGCAAGACTACGCTGGCGAAGATCATCGCACGCATGACCAAGGCGGAGTTCATCGAGTTCTCCGCCGTGCTGACCGGCATCAAGGAAATCAAGCAGGTCATGGCCGATGCCGAGCGGGCGCGACAGTATGGAACGCGTACCATCGTCTTCATCGACGAGATTCATCGCTTCAACAAAGCCCAACAGGATGCGTTCCTGCCGCACGTCGAGAAGGGCAACATTCGCCTGATCGGCGCGACTACCGAGAATCCTTCTTTCGAGATCATCTCGGCGCTCTTGTCGCGTAGCCGCGTCTATGTGCTCAAGCCACTGACCGAGGAGCAAGTCGTGTTGCTGCTCAGGCGCGCGATTGCCGATCAAGAACGCGGGCCGGGAGCGATGAAGCTCCGAGCATCCGACGCAGTGTTGGCGAAGATCGCGGCTTATTCCAGCGGCGATGCGCGCAGCGCTTACAACGTGCTTGAAGTTGCCGCTACTTTAGCTCGGGCCTCTACTGAAGTTGGCGCGGAGATCACCGATGCCATCGTCACCGACGCGTTGCAGAAGCGCGTGCTGCTTTACGACAAAGGCGGCGAAGAGCACTACAATCTCATCTCCGCGCTGCATAAATCGGTGCGCAACAGCGATCCCGATGCCTCGCTTTATTGGCTCGGCCGCATGCTCGAAGCCGGCGAAGATCCGCTGTACATCGCTCGCCGCGTGGTGCGGATGTCCGTCGAAGACATTGGCCTGGCCGAACCGAATGCGCTGGCGCTTTGCATGGCGGCGCGTGATGCGGTCGATTTCATTGGCATGCCCGAAGGCAACCTCGCGCTGGCCCAGGCCGTCGTCTATCTAGCGCTCGCGCCCAAGTCGAACGCCCTGTACACCGCCTACGCCGAGGTGCAACAGGATGTGGAGGCGACTGCGGCCGAATCCGTCCCGCTGCACCTGCGCAATGCGCCCACCGGATTGATGAAGGGCCTCGGATACGGCCAGGGTTATCAGTATGCCCACGACGTAGAGGGCAAAATCGCGGATATGCAGTGCCTGCCGGACAATTTGCGCGATCGAACTTACTACCACCCCACCAACGAAGGCGTCGAAAAACGGATTCGCGAACGCATGGAAGAGATCAAACGGCGCAGGTCGCAAGGCACAACTGACGTTCCCGATTCGGGAAAAAGTTGAGTTCTTACTAGGTCGAAAACAACTCTCATTCCCCGCAAAATCCAGAAAACAAAGGGCCGAAAATTTTCTTACCTCCTAGATCTATGGTTCTTAAGGTAGTTACGCGCAAATCTCGGAAACATTGAGGTTATCGTGGTTCCGACAGGCTCGCAGTTCCATTTGGAACTACGCTTTCGATCATGGTCACGTTGTCAAAGATCGTAGATTATCTTATAGATAACCACTATTACACCATATTATCGTAGTGTGGGCGCGCGAGGCCAAGGAAAAAGGGTTTGGGCTGCTAACTGGTTCCAATTTGGGAGTGTCGCGCCCGTCCTATTCGCAAAGGACGCGAATAAGCGCAGGTCACCCGTGTGGGTTGGATGACTCCTCAATGCTGGGGTGGGACGGCGGGGACACCCGTCTTCCACGAATCTGGGTTAGGCGGCTTTTTTCTGCCTGTCTTTCAGAAGGCCCAGGCGGACCAGGCTTTCGGCGGTGGCTACGATGGAGTCCTCGTTCGAACGGGGCGCCCAGTTCAGCAAACGCTTGGCCTTTTCGTTGGTGGCGTTCTTGAGCTTGCCCAGTTCGGGCAGAATCAGCTTGATAGCGGGGTCGCGCAGCGCGGCAATGCGTACCAGCCAGTTGGGCAGTTCCCGGGTTGGTACTCTCTTGGCAGAGACACCCATGCGGCTCTTCAGCACCTTGGCGATGTCGACCATCGACATGAAATCGCCTGCGACGGCGAGGAAGCGTTCACCCTTAGCGGCGGGATGAGTCATGGCGCGGATATGCAAGTCGGCGACGTCGCGCACATCGACGACACCGAAATAGAGCCGCGGGCAGCCGGGCACAGCGCCGTCCATCATGCGCTGAATAAAAAGGACTGAGGTCGAATAGTCGGCGCCCAAGACCGGGCCAAGCACGACTACCGGATTGACGACGGAAAGCTCGAGGCCTCCGCCTTCCTTGGCGATGAAATCCCAAGCCGCGCGTTCGGCCAACGTTTTCGATTTAATGTAGGCATACACTCCGTCGCCATTTGGGTCTGTCCAATCGGTTTCGTTGAACGGGGTTTTCCGCGGCGCCTGGCCATAGCCGATCGCCGCAAACGAGGAGGTCAGCACCACGCGCTTGACGCCCGCATCGCGCGCTGCACGGAGTACGCGGAGGGTGCCTTCTCGCGCGGGCACGATCAGTTCGTCTTCGTGCTTCGGGACGTTTGGGGGTAGGGGCGACGCCACATGCAGGACGTATTCGCAGCCGGCGACGGCTTGCGGCCAGCCTGCGTCCTTTTCGAGATCGGCAGCGAAAAAGGACAAGCGATCGCCCGGCTTGGCACCGCCTTCCATCAGCATGGCGCGTACAGCGCCCTCGCGCTTCAGATCCCGCACGGTGGTTCGGACCTGATGGCCCGTGGCCAGAAGCTGCAGGATGCAATGGCTGCCGATGAAACCCGACCCGCCGGTGACTAGAATTGTGCTCATTGCTGCTTTAGATTCCAGCTGCTCTCAAAAGGTTCGCGGGTTTGGAGCAGTTGAAGGCAGCCACGGATTTGCGCGGATTTTGACGGATCAGGAAAGTAAAAAGCCCTTAGTTAAAAGACCCATCCAGCCAGAGCTAGGGTGGGGCATCCTTGGGAGTTTGGCGATTCAACCCTCAGGGCTTCTTCTGCTGTGCCCGTTGCTGCTTCTCGGCTTCCTCAATGAGTTTGCGGAACTCGGCCACGGCAGGGACGTTCGGCGACTTCAGCGAGTCCTTGGCGATGTAGCGCCAGGCGGCGGCGTTGTCCAAGGGATATTCGACTCGGCCGCGGTAGACTTCGAACATGTCGTCGGGGGGTCCAATCTCCGTGCTGGGATGCGGCGTGTTGATGGCAGGCCCGTTGGTGAGTGGAGGTGGCGTCCCATGCTGCGCCCCTATGCGTACGCCTTGATCCGATGGGTCCAAGATCACGGGACGACTGTCGGGAGCACTAATGGTTGGGCTTACCGTTTTTCCGGTGCCCCGTCGGACTGAGATGACGAGATCGGCGGTGAGCGGTTCCATGGCCAGGGTGAGGCGTCCCCAGTCCATGATGGCTCGTTCGACATCCTGCCGGGCAACCCAATTCGCGTTGGGGTTTTGCGGGGACACGCCTGCGTCGGGATTGATGACGATGAGGACGGTCTGAGCTTTCAGGACGTAGTCGGGCAGAATCACTTTCTTCTTGTCTCTGGAGTTTGCCACCGGAACTGCGAGAAGAACTAACGCGAGGATGAGTGCTCTGCGAAGGGACATACATCAACCTCCGGCGGTGCTCAAATCTTATCCTAAAGAGCCTGGGATTCGTCTTTTTCATCTTTGAGTTCCTCGTGGTTCCCTTCAAAATGCGTTAACCACAGAGGACACGAAGGTACACAAAGGAAGGCATTTGCGGGTTCAAAAAGTGAATCGAATGGTCTCCGGCGCTCATCTTAATGGCAAGCGTAAGTTATTGTTTTAGCTATCACTTACTGACGCCGAGGGGAACGAGAAATGGCTACCATTCCGAGAGCAGAGGCAACCAGTTTTAGCGGCGTCCGGCAATTGCCTTTCGAACAGGTGGAGGAATTGCTGAAGCTGCAGAAGGCAGCGCAGAAAATCAATTCAATCCTCGACCTGGATCAACTGATCGACAAAGTGGTGAATGATGTGGCGCGGTCGTTCGGATGCGTAGAGGCGGATATCTACTTGTACGACGAAGAGCGCGGCGAATTGGTTCTGGCCTGCGCCCACGGTTGTGCCGGCTGCGCCGTCTGCGGCACAGGCAACAGTCTGAAGATCGGGAAACAGGGCATGGTCGGCTACGTTGCGGGCACGGGCCAGATGCGCTATGCGGCCGATGTGCGCAAGGACCCGTACTACATTGGATGTGAGGAGTCGACGCTCTCCGAGGTCGCGATTCCATTGCACGTTGAGGGAAAACTGATTGGCGTGTTCACCGCTTCGCATCCCGAGTTGGATGCGTTCCCAGCGGAGCAACTCCGGCTCTTGCAGGCACTGTGCAGCTACGTAGCAGTCGCGGTTCACAACGCACGCCGCTTCCAGCAGGAACGGAGTGAGCGGGAGCAGATGAGCCGCGAGGCGAACGAGGCGCGCAAGATTCAGGAGGCTTTGCTGCCGCGGAGTTCTCCTTATATTCCGGGTTTTGCTGTGACTGGGCTTTCTGCTCCGGCTGGGGCGGTGGGCGGAGATTGGTACGATTTCATTCCGTTCGACGATGGCCGCTGGGGATTGGTGCTGGCCGACGTCTCGGGAAAAGGTACGGCGGCGGCTCTGCTGATGTCGGCAACTCGCGGCATACTTCGCTCCCTGGCAACCGCGTGCTGCCCTAGTGAGGTGTTGACGAAGCTCAATGAGCTGTTGGTCAACGATTTTCCGTCTGGCCGATTCGTGACCATGGTCTATGCGATCCTTGATCCTGCCACCCGGACTTTGAGGTTCTCGAGCGCGGGGCACCTGCGTCCGCTCTTGATTGAGAACTCGCGTGCGCAGTTCCTCGATACGGAGCGGGGCTTGCCGCTGGGAATCGGGCCCGGAGGTTACTCCGAGGCGCAAGTGCAGTTGGCTCCAGGCTCGCGTCTGCTGTTCTACAGCGACGGCATTACGGAAGCGACGAATCTGGAAGATGACGAGTACGGTGCGGAGAGGCTTGCAAAATACTTTCAGCGGGCCGATGCTTCCCCAGAGAGCATTCTCGAAGACGTGCGGACGTTCGCCAACGGAGCTGGTCTGCACGATGACGCGACCGTCATTCTGGTGAAGGCGTAGCTTTACGCGACTTTCTTTCTGCGTATACCTTCGCATTCTTTGTGATTGATCAAGTTCAAATGCTCTAACCACAAAGGGCACGAAGGTACACAAAGGAAGAACTGCAAACCGGTTAGCCGAAGCGGGCCTTGTGTTCTTTCAGGATGCAACTGTCCATGATTACGAAAATTCCTGCCCGTCGCGCTTTGTCTGCGGCTTTTTCGTTGATGATTTCTTCCTGCATCCAGATGGCGGGAACCTTGAGCCGGATCGCCTGATCCACGATCTCCTCGACGAACTCGGGCCGGCGGAAGATATTCACGATATCGATGCTCTCACGAACATCGAGCAAGGTCGCATAAGCGTTTTCGCCAAGGGCCTCTTTAATCTCCGGGTTGACTGGAATGATGCGATAGCCGTTCATCTGCATGTACGCAGAAACTCCGTGGCTCGGGCGGAGCGGCCTGTTCGAGAGTCCGACGACGGCAATGGTTTTGGAACGCTTCAGCAGATCTGCGATGGGGTCAGGTTGTGGCGATGAGGGCATCCCAAGCATTGTAGCGAGGGAAGTCACGAGAAACCATTTTGCGGCTGCCGCCTCTAATCCTTTAATCCTTCTTGACCGTTTCCAATTTTTGCCTGAACATCCGGAGCGCCATCTTGCGGACCGTGTCTGAGACTTCTTTGTTGCCCGCAAGATTCTTAAGATCCGTGACCAGCAAATGCTTAATCAGGCCCAGGGAGACATCGATGGGTGTTCGAGGATTGTTGGTAAGGTTTCGCACGATGGCGTATTGCTTCATGAATCGGCGCTTCAGAGTGATGGCACGAAGAACCGCTTCGAGCACATTCTTTTGATTGGCGAACTTTTCGACTTCGCCGTCGGTGAGCTTGGGCGATTCCAGCACGGCCAGGGCTACGATTTTTGTCCCGTCGCGAATGAGCAGTGACCGTTCTTCTTTGGTCCCTTTCATGGCCAGTTGGATGCGTCCGGTGATGCCGAGCTTTGAGATTTTCTGTAGAGCGCTGCCCCGTTGTTCTTCCGGGCTTAGATAAGCCTTCTTCACCGGAGCGGGGGCTTTGCGGGCCGCTGTGGCTGCGCCGTGGCCGGCGCTCGTAGTAACTGATTCGGTTATTGCATCGACCGAGGCTGGATCGTGAAGTGCGGGTGTTGCGGGAGGAAGGTCCTCTACCGCGCCGATGGGCTGGAACGGCTTGTCGCCTTCGGCGCTGATTTCGGTGGCGTGTTCCTTAAGGTATGTCGTCGTGGCCTCGTCGGGGACTTCGTCCGTGCCGGGTCCGCCGCTGCTTGCTGGAGCGGGCGACTGCGGCTCAGCGTGGTCGGTCGCAGTGGCTTCCGCAGCAACGGAGGCGGGTTCTGGTTTGCTAGTGGACGGTGCAAGGCTTGCGAGCTTCTCTGCGATGGCTGACGATTGTGCTTGGTTCAAGTGCGGGTTGGAGCTTAGGGCGGTCAGAATCATTTGTGACTGATTGATGCGCGGGCTCTTGACCAGGGTTTCCAGCATATAGCGAGAAGCGGCGGCCGCCAGTTCAGCCAGCGATGTTTCGGGGACCGAGGGGTTCTCCAGCAATGCGGGAAGCAGTGTGGGCCGAAGATTTCCTGGGGTGATCAGGTAGGCCAGCACTTCCTTCGGGGTTTTCGGATCGGCTGCGGCTTTCCGCGATGAGGTCTCGTCCCATCCCGCCAACGTGAGCCGAGCGCGTTCGGCGAAGATCTTGGTCTGAGTTGCCAGGTACACCAGGATTTCGAGCATCTCGTGAGGCGGAACGGCGAGCGCGCCCCGGGCGGCGGTTTGCATCACGTTCGAGTTGGCCCCCGAGGAGCGAATGACGTCGATCATGCGTGGCATAGAAGTTGGCTAGCTCCGAACAATGCTGGACATTACAGGATCAGGCCGAAGCGGGCGGTATTGCCAGCGTTTTTGTGGCAGGTAACGTTACGAAAGGCACCGGAACGTGCCGCGGTTACTCGGTCGGAGCCACCACGGATTCCAGTTCGATCACGGCTCGTTCCAGTTCGCGCATCAGGGGGCTTGATTTCTTGCGCTGTAATTCGTCCAGCAAGGTCCGGTAGTACCAGAGCGTGCCGTCTCGTTTTCCATGAAAGCGCTCCCAGACTCGGTCGCCGATCTCGCGGTAGGCGGCGACGATGGAGCGGACGTTGTGCAGTTTGTCGGCGGCGGAAACCAGGCGGGTGTCGGCATCGGCAGTTCGCAGATGCTTGAGATAGTCTTCCTTGCGCTGCCGCCATGGCGGTTTGGGATCGAGATCGGTGTCGGTGCAACCGTCGACGACATCAGCGACGCGCTTGCCGAAACGACGACAGATCTCCCGAAGCATCGGCGCGCCGCCACAGTCCTCGACCACGTCGTGCAAGAGCGCGGCGATGGCAAGGTCTTCATCGCCTCCGGCTTCGAGCACCAAGCCCGCGACGCTTAAGAGATGCGCAACGTAGGGAACGGTTGTGCCCTTGCGATGCTGGCCGGCATGTTTTCGTGTCGCGAACAGCAGCGCTCGTTCGAAACGCGCGCCCAGCGGGGTGACTTTCTGGCTCTGGAGTTTCATCGAAGCCACCTACTTCACGTTGTTGATGAGAACGACGTCGCTGTTGATTGCGCCCCGCGCCAGGAACAACTGCTTGCCGTCGGGGGACCAGGCAAAATTGAAGATCGTGCCGTCGGTAAAGTTCGTCACTTGCCTGGGCGGGTGACCATCGAGAGGCTGGCTCATCAGGTTGGAAACGCCATTTTTGTTGTCCACGTACAACACAGCTTTGCTATCGGGAGACCACCCAAACGCGGAGTCGATTAGGTAGGAGACCTTGGTGAGCTCGCCGCCATCAATGGGCATAAAGGCGATCCCAAACCTGCCTGCTACCTCGTCGAAAGCATTAACTGCGACCCACTTGCCGTCGGGAGAGATTGTCGGATTGGTGACTGTGCGATCGATCAGCGGCTGAGGTGTACCGCCGTCGAGAGGCTGTTTCAACACCCGCAGTTTCCCAGCGGAATCAGATTGGTACAGCAGCCACTTTCCGTCGGGTGTGATTTGCGGGATGAAGTCGGCATTTCCGTTGGTAAGTTGTTTTGGGCTACTGCCATCGATGTTCATGCTCCAGATATTTCGGTGACCGTTGCGGTCGGAGGAAAAAACCACGATTCGGCCATCGGAGGAAACAGCGGGCTCGGTGTTATTGCCCGCATTCACGGTGAGTTGTGCGGGGCTGCTGCCGTTCGCGTTCATGCTCCAGATGTCACCATGTCCGCTGGCATTTGAAGTGTAGAGAACGCCACCGTTCGGCAAGGACACAAGGCCAGTTAAACCTTCGCTGGTCCCGCTCCCGGAGGTGAGCCGCCGAGCAGAAACAGTGTCACCCTGGGAAACAGCCCAAATCGAAGAGGAGATTTCGCTCTGTACCGTGACCAGGGCGCTGGAATCGGCAGTAAGACTGACTCCGAAATACCGATTCAAGTCGTTGGTGATGCGGCGCGCCTCGCCACTAGGATAAGCAACGTACCAAAGCTGAGGCGCAAGGCTGGAACTTTGATCGGCGGCGTCCAGCACGAGCCCGCTGCCGTCCCCCAGCCACGCAACGCGGCCTGAGCTGGACCACCTGTGTGACGAAATTGTTTTTTCCGCTCCACTCGGGGCGGGCACACCCACCAAACTCCACTGAGCGGTGCCTACGCTTTCAAAGGCAAGCGTGGCGACGGTCCGGCCGTCCGGCGACCAGCTTGGACCGGCACTGAGACCGAACCAGGACGCAGCGTACCTTGCGGGGAGCTTGCGGCTAGCCACGACGTGTTGATCGGAGCCATCCGCCTTAGCAACCGTAAGATCGTCCGTACCGTTCGGCGGGTAGAAGCGGGCGAAGGCGATCTGAGCGCCGTCGGGCGAAAGGGCGATCGGATCGTCGACGTCTTCAACCAGCTTTCGTGGCGTTCCTCCCAGCACTGGGACTTGGTAGAGAAGCGCTTGCGTTTCGTTCTTGCCGGCGGTGACGTAGTAGACGTAGTTGCCGTCGCCAGAGAAGGTCATTCCGAAGTACACAACCGCCGCGGGAGGAACGATCTGTACGTTGTTTGCCGTCGTAACCTGCCGCACCCAGAGACTCTGTTTTCCAGCATCTTCGATTACGTGGACGACGTACTTGCCATCGGGAGAGATCGCAGCCATGCGAGATTTGCCGGTGTTGGTCAAGCGCGTGAGGTGGATAGATTGGAATGCCGCCGCTGTTGGCTCGGAGGTGTGTCCTGTCAACTTGTAGATGCCGAAAGCTGCAACCACCGCTAGCACGGACACTAGAGTGATGGCCAGGAGTTTCTTGGTTCCATTCTCGCGGCTCACTGCAACTTGGGCAGGTGTGCTCGCCGCGGAAACCTTCGCGGGATCGATTGGCTGCTTTCCGCTTCGCGGTACGGATGCAGATTGTGCCGGAGCGCTCGCTGCTTCATCCTCGGTTTGATACGCTGGGCGGCGGCCGGAACTGCTGTCTCGCTGCAAGCGCTTGAGGTCGCCGCGCATTTCGGAAGCGTGCTGATATCGAAGGTCGCGATCTTTCTCCAGCGCTTTATTGATGATTTCTTCCAACCGCGGCGGGAGGTCCGGATTGAGCCGCGCAGGCGAGGGCGGCATGCGATTCAGGATGGCGTCGAAGATCATTGCTGAAGTGTCGCCGCGAAATGGCAGCGTGCCGGTAGCCATCTCATACAAGACCGCTCCGAAGGAAAACAGATCGGTGCGGGCATCCAACTCTTTGCCCTTGGCCTGCTCGGGCGACATGTATGCCACGGTGCCGATTGCGGTTCCGGGGCTGGTCAAATAATCGATGCTCGCTGCAGCGGCGGTTGCTTCGGCTGGGCTTGCCTCAGTGGGTTTACCCGTCACCGGAGTAAGTTTCGCCAGGCCGAAATCGAGAATCTTCGCGTGTCCTCGCTTGGTGACAAACAGGTTGGCGGGCTTGATGTCGCGATGAACGATGCCTTCCGTGTGGGCAGCGTCGAGGGCATCCGCAATCTCGATCGCCAACGACAGCAGGACCTCGGTATCCAGAGGCTGGCCCGCGATGCGGTGTTTCAGGGTCACGCCGTCCAGAAATTCCATCACAATGAAGGTCTGGCCGTTCTGCTCATCGATCTCGTGAATGGTGCAGATGTTGGGGTGATTCAGCGCCGAGGCCGCTTTGGCCTCGCGTTGGAAGCGGCTCAGAGCCTGGGGATCTTTGGCAACATTATCGGGCAGGAACTTGAGGGCGACGAAGCGGCCGAGCTTGATGTCTTCGGCCTTGTAGACGACACCCATACCGCCCCCGCCTAACTTCTCAAGGATGCGGTAGTGCGAAATGGTTTGGTTCGGCAGTTGGAAAAAGTCCTCGCCTTCAAGGATGGAATGTTAACAGCAGGCAGCGATAAACGCGAACAAATGGGATACGGTTAGTGTCTGCCGAGCCTCGCTCGCCTGGACAGCCGGGGGCGGCTGTCCCCAGGCGATTCCCGCCGTAGCTAGGCTTGCTTTTCTCCGCGGCGCATTTGCAGGTAGGCACGGATGAAGGGTTGCAGATCCCCGTCGATCACGCGGTCCACATCGCCGACTTCCATCTTGGTGCGGTGATCTTTAATTAGACGATACGGTTGCAGAGTGTACGAGCGGATTTGCGAGCCGAAGTCGATATCGAGTTTTGAGTCTTCGATCTTCTTGGTGGCTGCGCGTTTCTTCTCCAGTTCGTTTTCGTAAAGCTTGGAACGAAGCATGCTCATAGCGCGGTCTTTGTTCTTGTGCTGCGAGCGCTCATTTTGGCAAGCGGCCACAATCCCTGTAGGAATGTGGGTGATGCGCACGGCAGAGTCGGTGGTGTTGACGTGCTGTCCGCCCTTGCCGCTGGAGCGATAGGTATCGATGCGCAGATCGTCGGGCTTGATGACGATGTCGATGCTGTCGTCAATTTCTGGCGAGACGAAGACGCTGGCGAACGAAGTGTGGCGGCGCTTGGCTTGATCGAATGGAGAAATGCGCACCAACCGATGCACTCCAATTTCGCTGGTCAGCAGGCCGAAGGCGTATTCGCCATTGACCGCAAAGGTCGCGGATTTCAGGCCTGCTTCTTCACCCGGCTGGTAGTCGTATAGGACTGTCTCGAAACCCTGGCGCTCGGCCCATCTTAGATACATGCGGAGCAGCATGTCCGCCCAATCCTGCGACTCGGTGCCTCCGGCGCCGGGATGGATGGTGACAATCGCGTTGCGGGCATCGTTCTCGCCGGAGAGTAGAGTCTCGGTCTCCAGGCGGTCCACCAGTTGACGGAGAGAGTCAATTTCGCGGCGGAGATCGGCGTCGACACTTTCGCCCTCTCTGGCCAGGTCGAAGTAGGCAGAAATGTCGTCACCGTGGCGGATGAGATTGGCTTCGTTGGCCAACATATCCTCCAGGCGCTTTTTCTCGCGCATGACCGTTTGGGATTTTTGGGGATTCGACCAAAGATTCGGGTCGGAGGCTTGCTTTTCGACCTCGGTCAGACGCTGGCGCAGGTTGCCAGCGTCAAAGATACTCCCGAAGTTCGCGGACTTTGTCTTTCAGGGGTGCGTATTCTTTTTCCAGCTCTTCGACCATGAGTTTGCCCTCTTGAAATTCTCGCGGGAGACGTTGCCAGCAACGTCTCTACAGGCTGTTTTGCTAGGTTTCTTTTCGCTTTCGAGCCAACAGCCGCATGAAAATTGCTGCCACTGAAATTATCGCACACAGACAGGCGAACCAGTCACCGTGCCGGGTATAGAAGGTGGTCGCGCTAATGAGCGCATATGGAGCCGGCAGCACCGTGCGCGTCTTGCGTGGTGCGCTGGTTACGATTCGTCCATTGGGATCGATTCCAGCGGTGCGTCCGGTATTGGTGTCGAGTAGCAGCCAGCGGTTGTTTTCGACTGCCCGCATGCGCGATTGCTTGAGATGTTGGGCGTAGGCTCCGCTGTCGCCGTACCAGCCGTCGTTGGAAATGTTCACCAAAACCTGCGCGCCGTTGTTGGCGAACTGCCGGATATCGTCCGGGAAGATGGATTCGTAGCAGATGAAAACGCCGAGTTTGGTTCCTCCGGCGTCAAGGGGCGCGCGAGAAGTACCTCGGGAAAAATCTCCGACTTCCTTGGTCAGACCTCCGGCAAAGGAAAATATTTGTTTGAAGGGAACGTATTCGCCGAAAGGAACCAGATGAATTTTGTCGTAGCGCGAAATCCAGTCGCCGTTCGGGCTCACGAGCGCGGCCGAGTTGTAGATTTCCGTGACCTGGTCTGGCGTCGTGCTGGCGTTGCGGATCCCGATGCTGCCTGTGAGCAGCCATGCGCCCGATCGGCGCGCGACGTTGCTGACCGCGTCGCGGAAAATCGGATCGCTGCCGTAAAACGGTGCGGGAGATTCCGGCCACACGATCAAATCAGGATGCGGACCGCCATTGGTGTCGAGACTGATTTCAGTCAAATCGCGCAAAGTGTCATTGAAATATTGCTTTGTCCAATCGGAGCCTTCGAGAATTGGCACATTGGCCTGGACCAGGAGCGCGCTGTGGTCGGCGGTAAGTGCGGGGGCGGGAACCAAACTTCCTGCCTGCAAAAACAGGGCGGCGGTGACGGTCGCAAGCAAGAGCCGTTTACGCTTTTCGCGTGGCACGAGAAACGCAGCCGCCAAAGCCGCATTCACCAGCATGATCTCGAATGACAGCCCGTACACAGCCGTGACTGAGGCAATGCGAGCCAGCGGAATGTTGTCTACCTGGGTCGTGCCCAGCAGTCCCCAGGGGAATCCAGTGATGCGGGTTCGGGCTAGTTCGACGGCCACCCACACGACCGGCGAGAGCAACAGCGCTCGCAGGTTAAACGGACCGCTGCCTGCGAGCAGACTCATTAACAGCCCGAAAACGCCGTGGTAGATCGCCAGATAAAGGCAGAACAGCAGCAGAATGACGATTCCGAGTGGTGTGCTGACCCCGCCATATTGGTGCATGACGCTGTAAATCCAGTAGCAGGTGCCGGCGTACCAAAGGATCCCGCACGCATACGCTAATAAGAACGCCTGCAGTGGGCTGGCGGGAAGCAGTTTGATTCCTGCCCGCAGTTGCAGCGTTTGCGGCTGACGCGCCCGCAAAATTGCGATCAGTAGCGGTGTGATCGCGACCCAGCACAGCATGTAAAGATTGGGCAGGGGGAAGATCAGAATCTGCAGGACAGCCGAGAGCAGAACCAGCAACCAGGCACTTTTGTGAATCCGGGACACATGACAGGATAACAAACTGCTTATGGCGATCGAGGGTGGGGGATGTTTCGCAGTTCTCGGTTCCCAGCTTCAGGTTCTCAGTTTCGGCGCGATCAGGGCCCTGACGAACTCAACGATTTCTTTTGTCACATATTCCGGCGGGTGAATCTCGAAGATCGGACGACCTGCAACCGGTTTCAGCGAAATGCCACTCCAAGCCGCTTTACCACGATCTTCATTTTTGGGAGCGTGCAAGATAACGGCATCGGCCTGATCGAGAAATTCCTGGGCTGATCGTTTGAAATCCGCGGTGGCGGGATCGAGGACCGTGAGGTAAAGATCCGGGCGCACGAACTTCAGAATGCTGTTCGATTCCAAGATCACATTTTCCGATTCGGCCAGTTTGCGGCGGATGGTTGGGATGGCTTCCGCGAGACGGCCTTGTTCGGTCCGCACCCACCAGGCGCGAACCGCTCCCGCCACCAGAAAGCGTGAGGTGTCGGAATCACCGGAACGATCTTTCTCTTCCGAGATCGCCCAACTGTGATCGTCGGTGGCGCAGTGGCAGGATCCGCCGTTGAGCGAGCAAACTCCGTGCCCGTATTGCGTAATCTTGAGCGCGGTCCAGTGGTAAGCAGGCAGGGCCGCGATCAGGCCAGCAACTACGCTGGTCTTGCCCACACTGCGCGAATGTCCGCCGATCACGACGACTGCCATGGCAATCTGATTTCGCGGGCGGGGGCGCCCGCGCCACACAAAACGCCTACTCTTTTCTGGCTAAGCGCGCCAGCACTGCGAGTCCCTTCAAGTATTCGCGAACGGGCTTCGCCGGAGTTCCCCAGAACGCGATTCCCTTCCCTCGCAGAACTTTGTTTGGCAAAACGCCACCTTGTCCTCCCAACATGACGCCTTCTTCGATGCGAGCGTGTTCGCCGATGCCGACCTGGCCGCCGAGAACCACGTTCTTCTCGATTGTGATGCTGCCGGAAAGCCCGGTTTGCGCGGCGATTACAACGTCTTCTCCGATTTGGCAGTTGTGGCCGATGTGGACCAGGTTGTCGATTTTTGCGCCTCGGCCGATTCGGGTGACGTCCAAGGCTCCGCGATCGATGGTTGTATTGGCGCCGATCTCGACGTCATCTTCGATCTCCAGCCGTCCGATTTGAGGAAACTTTTCATAACGGCCTGTCGCCTGATCGTGTACGTAACCGAAGCCATCGCTTCCCAGTACTGCGCCGGAATGAACGATTACGCGATCCCCGAGGCGCACGCCCGGGTAGACGGTGACGTTGGGATAGAGATCGCACTTGCGTCCGATGATTGCTTTCGCGCCAATCACGCTGCCGGCGCCGATCCGCGTGCCCTCGCCGATGTGCGCTCCTTCGCCGATGACTGCTCGCTCTTCAACCGTAACGTCGTTTGCCAAGGACGCCGATGCGTGGACGATTGCGCTGGGGTGGATGCCGGGCTTTCGATCCGGTCTAGGACAAAGAAGTTGTGCGGCGCGGACAAAGGCAAGACGCGGTTGCTTGGCGAGCAGCAGTGGCTTGGAAGTTGTCATCCCTTCTGCGAAATCGCCGGCGATCACCGCCGCAGCGCCTGATTCGAGGGCGAAGGGGAGATGCTTTTCGTCATCTACGAAAATTAAATCTCCCGGTCCTGCAGACTGGACACTCGAAATGCCTGTCAGTTGCACAGTTTCGTCTCCCAGCACGCGGGCCTGCACAAACTCAGCGACCTCTTTGACCGATCGCTCCCTGACTAAAGTCATCGCACCTTTTTATACGTTTGCCGCGGGAAAAGAAAGCCGGGGCTAGAATGTCTGAATGGAGCGCAAGATTTTCTGGATCAGCTTCACGGTGTTAGGATTGGCGGCGGATTTCATTTTGCCACTGTGGTGGGCGTTGGTCGCGACCCTCCCGATTGTTTATGTGAGTTGGTGGATCGCGTATCGGAGCGACTGGTTTTGAATGTCGCACGAGCATTCTCGCCAGCCTGAGACGTTGCAAGCAACTTCTCTACAGCCACTAGTAGAGCGGCGGTTGACCTTCAGGCCGCGTTTTCCAGCGGCGATGGACCCACAACCATTGATCCGGATATCGCCGCACGTAATCTTCGATCACTTTCGTAAACAAGGCCGTGTTCGCAATTGCGTCCGCATCGTCATCGCCCGTGCGCACCAGATTGATCGCAGGGTCAAAGCGCAAGCGGTATTTTCGTAAAGCGGGATCCCAGATGGTGAAGCCGGGGACGACGGCGGCGTCCGTACGCAGTGCAATTCTCGCCAGCCCGCTTGCCGTACACGCGGGGATTCCGAAAAAGTCCACGAACACGCCTTGTGGCGGAGTCATGTTCGTGTCCATCAGAATGCCCACGGTTTCTCCGGCTTTCATGGCCGAGAGCAGGCCGCGGACAAAATCATCCTTGTCGACCATGGAGTTGCCGTGCATGGTGCGATATCGGCGCGTTAGGCGGTCGAGGTAGACGTTGTCCAGGGGCCGCATCACGACGTGTAGCGGGTGTCCGTGCAGCGAATGAGTGAATGCGGACAGCTCCCAGGCTCCCATGTGCGCGGTCAGGAACAGCACACCCTTGCCTCGCGCTAAAGCCCGTTCGAAGTTCTCGAACCCGTCGTAGACCACGACCTTGCTGACGTTTTCGCGGGTGTACTTCGGGAACAAACAAACTTCCGCCGCTTGCCTTCCGAAAGACGTGAAAACACCCCGCAGGATCTTTGCGTGCTGATGGCGCGTCTTTTCCGGAAATGCGAGCGCCAGGTTGTGCATTCCTACCCGCCGAAGCCGGACGTGCAACAGGTAAACCGTCCCACCGAGCATGATCCCGGCGGCGCGGGCCAGTGGGCGGGGCAGTGCCCCAATGAATTTGACGATCAGCCAGGCTAGGGCGTACTCGAATCGCTCCATGTTGGGGGAAATGGTGACGGTAGCACTGGGAAAATCCTACGTCAAACGAACCGCAGCGCCGCGCCGATCCTGGCGGAGAAACGAAGTGATTGATTCTAAAGGATTCTGCTGCTTGCACGAGGGTTGTTACCGGGCTTTGAGGGGGTATAAATGATTGAGGCAGGTACAAAAAATGCGGGGTTGGCAACGGTGACCCTAATCTCCGCTCCCAACCCCGTCTCCCAGGTTCTGTGGTAGGTGGACCGAGTATGCGTCAGGGGGAAGGACGCGGACAAGATTACGAGGGTCATTGTCCTTTGGTAACCGAGTACGGCCGCACAGATCCCGCGCTGATCTGGGTGATCACATTATCTTCCGGCGGGCCTGGCATTCGGTTCGGCTAAACCCGCCCCGTAGAATTCCGCCAACGCGTGCCTTTCCTCGTCAGTCAATTGGACTGCGATGCTGCGCATGCGCAGGTTGATGTCGTTCGCCCGCCTGCCACTTGCGAAACCTTCGATCTGCTCCAGCAAATAAGTAGCGTTCTGGGTCGCGAGCGAGGGCGCTCCGGTCACGAAACCGACTGGACCATGGCAAGCCTGGCATGGCGGCAACCCACGATTTCCATCTCCCGCAGTGATAAGCCGCCCGGCCACGGCTTCATGCTTGGGGTCAGACAGAGACTGAGGAAATGCACGATCGTCCTGCGGATCGGGCGCAATTGGCATCATCCAGTAATAGGCGGCTACGTCGGCGGAGTCTTCCAGCGATAAGGAGTTCGCAATCGGCTGCATGACGGGAGAACTCCGCTTGCCTGATCGAAAGTCATCCAACTGTTTCCAGACGACCAACCGGTCCATGCCTGCAAGGTTGGGAACTGATGGACTAGAGCTGAAACCCTCGCGTCCGTGGCAGCGATCGCAGCGTCGCCCGATGAGTAGCCCACGGAGGGCATCCCCGGAGGAAGCCATCGCTATGGTTCGTGCCGTCCATGCGACATTGGAAGGAATTCGAACCGGAGGCTCTGCTACGTCCGATCCCATGAGGTAAGCACCTCCCGGCGGCGGGCTCAAAATTGCCAGCGCCAGAAAAGCTGGCCCGATCCGCGCCTTCAGTCCACCGCAAACTTTGGCTATCGATCTAGCGTGAGACACAGTTCATCCTCGCCTGTTGACTCAAGTTCCGAAACTGTTCTGGGGGAACCGCGATCAACTTGCTTCTCATCGCATAATGTCCGGGTCCGCAGAATTCGTGGCAGGGCATCGGATACTCGCCCGCCCGCTCGAACCGCAAATGGGTTTCGACGACATAACCCGGCACCGCTTTGACCTCGTCGCCGGCGTCGCTAACGGTTAATTTGTGAACCACGTCTGCACTGGTAATCCGGACTCGGAGAGGAACGCCGGTTGGCACCACGACACATTGCGGCACAAAAAGATATTGCTCCGCTATCATTCTCACGGTGACTCCCCCGTCCGGCTCCTCGGCGGGTCCGAGGTTGCTTTCGACGAATTCGCCGCGCAAGTGCAGAGTTTGAGGGTTAATCCGGTTGGGTCCGCTCAGTAGATATTCGAGGCCTGACTCCGCCTCATATGGAAAACGGACGGTGAGCCATACGCACGTCAAGGTAAGGCTGAGTAAAATGACTCGAATCACTCTTCTTGCGCTCGAACCCGTCCCACCGGGACGCTCTTCGGGACGCGTTGCCGCTGAGAACGTCGAGTTCGAAACGGGCACTTTCTCTCGTTCCATGCTTCGCGAACGAAATCACCGCAGGTTTAGCCTTTGCACATGTAGCGGTGAACGAATGTTACCCTATTGCGCCTTCTCCCGACTGCGGAGGCGCACCGCTTCAAACAACCGTGCCGCACATCGCCCCGAAAATATACCAGCGACATTAGTTTCCATGTGGTGGGGATCGCGGTCAAGAGTCCAGTGCTTGGGGCGATCCCCGTTTTTTCGTCAGGTTGGATCGTTACCTTTTGCGCCTAGCGAGAAATTGCACGGCGGCCTAAGCTCCTGAACTGCCGCCCGAAATCCGCGATTCCGGGAAAAAATCGTCGTCAGCAACCCCAACAACGGGTAAGACCAAAGCTTACGATCTTCAACCAGAAATCCCCGCGCAAATCTCCAGGTGCTTGGTATTAGTGACGTGACTTAGCCATGCATCACAATGCATCTGTGCATGGGGGCAGGTCTCGCACTCGGTCATCGGTTGTAGAGAACCGGCATCCATGCCTGCGTGCTAGACACTTTACGCGGCTGCCGCTGCCGGAGCCGCAATTACCGCAGCCAAGTCTTTCTGCAGAGCCGCCATATTGAAGCCAGATGGTGAGCTTCCAACCTTCGTGTTGATCCAATCACCGCTCAGGACTGCGAATGCCTCATCCATGTAGGCATCGTAAAACTGCCAGCTCATGGATTTCAGTGCGCCCCAGGTGACCACATATAGGTTTCGAGCATCGTATCCGACCGCCGGAATGCAATGTCCATTTTGAGGATTTGGTGCTGCGTTCCCAACCGGACCCTGTGGCGGGACGACCCACGGCGTCTGGAGGAAGTCAGTTCCGGGCGCGACGGCGAAGTTTGGAAGAGCAACGCCGATATAGCAGTTACCGAATATGTTGACCGCGTCTCTGGCCTGAAGGTCGTTCTTTGGTTCCAACTGGACGAAGGCGGTGATTTTGTCTCCGCCAATGCCAGTTTTTCGCCAGTACTTCAAGACATCCAGCATGTTGGCACCGGCATCGGCGTTGCCTTTGGCGAAATGATTGTAGGCCGCGAGAATTTGCGTATTGCTTAGGGTCTTTTCCGTGCCGGTATTAGCGGTCCATTCCTCGATCATATGGCCGGCTGCGGCGCAAGTGCAGTCGCCGTAGGCGTCGTTGCCCATCATCGGCCAAACGGCCACTGGTTTTGAGTAGTCGACGGCGGGAGGTGGCGGTTGTAACGCTGCGGTGAGATATTTTCCGAACAGCAAGGTCCTTTTGTCAGACTTTGGTACGTGTTTTCCCAGCTTGAAGGTTGTCATGTGTAGTCCCTCCATTTCGATTTAAGTCCCTGTCGTATGAATTGTGCTGAAAGAAGGGTCAGCGTTTCACCCCAACTGCGAAAAGGGTTTGGCACGATTCTCGGTTACGAGAATGGGACCGCGAGAGTCGGTTTGCGGCTGGCCGCCTCTGCAGCCCCGATACATCAGGCGCTTTTCAACATCCTCGACTGCGATGGTGGAGCCCAGGCTCGAAAATGGTTGGCAGCAAAACAGCTATTGCAACTTGGCGTACTCTGCCTTGCCCTGCTTCAGGATAGGGATGTCGGGGGCGGCGTCTTTCCAGAGGGTGAGGAAGTCCTCATAGGCGGCTTTTGCTTTGGTAATGTCGCCCTGCATGGCATACGCTCGACCCAGTTGGAGATGAGCGAGTGCGCCGATGGGATCCCCGATCATTATGCCGGGGTGGTCCAGCATTTTCTGAAATTCCCCGGCGGCTTCACCACCTTGACGAGCGGCCAGATACGCCTGGCCACGTACATAGATAGGATAGAGAGCCCCGAAGAAACTCGTTTGAGTGCTGCGTGGCTGGCCCAGCTCGTAGGGAATGGCAACTTGGAGAAGTTCGATCGCCTTTGCGGGATCGCCATGATTGAGCGCAAGAAACGCACGCACGGTGGGCAGGTAATTGAACTTGACTGACGTATCTTCGGGAAAGCTCCTTTCTAGATCGTTGGTCAAAGTTTGAGCCTGCGAAGAATCCCCCGCGATAGCCAGGGCGAGGGCTGCGCCATATTGCACCTCCCGGTTCCTGGCAAGCGCAAGGGCTGCCATTGCCGCCGGCTTTGCGGCTGGCGCGTTCCCGTAAAAGGCTTGCCACAGCGCCACTCGGGTTTCGAATGAAGCGGCCTTTTCTCGATGGGCCGCCTGCTGGGCCAAATCGCTCGCCCGACGTAACATCTTCGTGGCCTCTTGCAGGTGACCGCTATATGCGAGGGCGAAGGCTTGATGGTCGGAAATCAGTTCTTCCGCTCCCGATTTTCCCCGAGCCGCAGCCACCTCCCGCTGCATGCCGTCGCCGTCGCCTTTCAAAAAGGCGATATCGTATCGCAGGAGGGCTAACAGCGGGATTTCGACTTTTCGTTCGGAAGCTCTGCGAACCGCGTCTTCGGCTTCTCCCAGACGGTCGAGGCTCAGAGAGTCGAAACCAAGAAGGGCATAGCCAATGCCAAAGTCTGGAGCGAGTTCGACCGCCTTTTGGGCCTCTTCAGCACCCTTTTCATATTCGCCGAGCACCGGATAAATGAAGCCCGCTAAGAATGAGTGGGGCGTCCACTCACGAGGATAAGCTTGTGCCCACGCTTCACAGGTTTGCCGTGCTTTTTCCTGGTTTCCTGTCGCCCGTCCATCGTAATAAGCGGTGATAAAGAACTTCTCGTTGTCGCTGGCACGGTCGCGCAGCTCGTAAGCTTTTCTGGTGTTCTCCGTACCGAGTTCGGTTTCGCCGCTGGAACCGTACATGAGCCCAAGCGAGGCGTATGCAGCCGCAAATCGGGGGTCGATCTCAACAGCATGTTTGAAAAAAGGAACAGCGGCATCCCCACCCGCGGAGGCGACAACTTTCCAGCCCATGCTATAAGCTTTTAAAGCTTCCAGGGACGGAGTTGTAGCCTCGGCGAGCGGAGTGTCGTGTCTTTCGACTGCCACCAGGGATTCTCCGACTCGCCTTCTGAACTTATTCGCAATTTCAGTCAGAGCATTCAGCACGTCTTCTTTCCTTGCCACTTCCACCTGCTCTTCATCGAGGATGTCCCCTGTGCGACAGTTCTTTGCGCGTAGCCCCAATACGTACTGGCTGCCGAGGTTTGCAATCGAGCCATCGAGGACGGCGGCGCTTGCGGTTCGCTCGCAAATTTCATGTGCGATCGCTGGAGTAAGCCGCACATCGGCTGACTGGCCCATCAATCTGAGTGTCTGCTGGATGCGCTCCTCTGAGACCAAGCTCAGGAAGGGCGACTGCTCCAACTGCACGGCCATCCCTTGACGCAGCGTACCGTCGAAGACGGGATCGCCGGTCGTATTGGTGAAGTCGGCGAGGATGATCGTGTCTTTATCGGTGAGCTTGGCTGTCGTGCGGAAATACGTGCGGAAAACCGCGTGGAAAGAAAAGTATCCGACAGCGGACAAGACCAGAACAATCACGGCGGTAAGAATCACTAACATCCATCGATTTGCGATCGGGGTTGCGGCTGTTCCTCTGGTTAACTGCCCCGAATCCGTGTCGCGCTTGAGTCGCCGCAAATCGGTGCGAAGATCGGACGCATGCTGATATCGCAGGTTTCGGTCTTTCTCCAAACTCTTAACGATGACTCGTTCCATCTCAAGTGACAAGTTGGGGTTGAGACGGATTGGAGGTACCGGGGCACGATTCAGGATGGCTTCGAAAATTACTCCCGTGCTTTCTCCGCGGAATGGCAAGGTCCCGGTGGACATCTCGTAGAGAACAGCGCCAAAGGAGAACAGGTCGCTGCGCCCATCGAGTTCCTGGGCGCGAACCTGTTCCGGCGACATATAGGTTACGGTGCCCATCGCAGTGCCGCGATCGGTGAAGGACTCTTCCAAGGTCGAGCCGTCGCCGCCGGTGCTCTCGGACTTGAGGATCTTGGCCAGTCCGAAGTCGAGAACCTTGGCGTGACCGCGAGCGGTGACGAAAATGTTTGCAGGCTTGATGTCGCGGTGCACAATGCCAGCGGTATGCGCGGCGTCCAGCGCGTCGGCGATCTCGATGGAAAGCGCAAGCAGTGTCTCCTCGTCTAAAGGACGACCTGCCATGCGGCGCTTCAAGTCCATGCCGTCCAGAAACTCCATGACGATGAAGGGATGGCCCTTGTGTTCGCCGATATGGTGTTCGCCGATTTCGTGGACGGTGCAAATGTTGGGATGGTTGAGCGCGGACGCGGCCCGCGCCTCGCGCCGAAAGCGTTCCAGCGTCTGCGCGTTTCTAACCAACGTTTCCGGCAAGAACTTCAGAGCGACAAAGCGACCAAGCTGGACGTCCTTGGCCTTGTAAACCACACCCATGCCGCCGCTTCCAAGTTTTTCCAGGACTTGGTAGTGCGACACAATCTCGCCTATGAAGGAGTGGGCAGTCTCCCCTGTATTTTTGTTTTCGCTCACCGCGAGCACTCGTGCGGCCACCTCCAGGGCTGGATTTTCGAGAAAGCCTCCGGCTTTTTGCTGCGCGGCCAGCAGAGAGCGAACTTCCTCTTCGAGCGTTTCGTCGCCGGCGCACGCTTGCCGCAGGAATGTTTCGCGCTGCTCGAGCGGATGCTCGAGCACAGACTGCAAGAGCTCGTCGACTTGTTTCCACCGTTTGCTATCCATCGCTGGTCTCGCGCGAGAGCTCGCGGTAGAGCCAGGCTTTGGCGGTGCTCCAGTCCCGCATCACGGTAATCGCCGAAACTTTGAGCACCTCAGCCGTTTCTTCCACACTCAGGCCGCCAAAGAAGCGCATTTCGACAACTTGCACTTTCCGTGCATCGAGTTTTGCCAATTCATTCATGGCGTCGTCGAGTGCAATCAAATCCGCACTTCGGTCGCCGCCCACGATGGCCGTATCTTCCAGCGAGACGTGTTGCACCCCGCCTCCGCGCTTCAAATTGCGGCGCCGGGCGTGATCCACCAGAATGCGCCTCATGACCTGAGCAGAGACCGCGAAAAAATGAGCGCGATTTTGCCATTGCATGCCTTTGTAGTCCACCAGCCGCATATAAGCTTCATTGACCAGAGCGGTAGTCTGCAGGCTGTGGCCGGAACGCTCACCTTTCATATAGCGGCGCGCCAGACGGTGGAGTTCGTCATAGACGATCGGGGTCAGCCGGTCGAGCACGCTACGGTCCCCGGCGGTCCAGGCTTGCAGTAGCTCGCTCACCTCTTCAGACGCTGAAGATCCGGCCTCATTGTGCTCGGCTCTTGTCGGCTTCCGCATAGGGCCCACCTCGGCAGCTTAGCCCGATAATGCACTCTCTTCAAGAAAAGCAATCCCCGCATGATAGTTCCATCCTGCGGTTTGCGCCTATTCAAGTGAAGCAGAAAACGCCCAGACGCATTTTCCGAGGGCGAACGAAAAGGAGAAAACCATGAAATCCAGAAGGATGACGCACATCGCAGGAATCAGTTTATTCACTCTGCTGGCAATGCCGGTTGGGCTTGTGGCGCAGGAAAACCATCAACATAAAGCACAGAAACTTCAACACTATACCATCACCGACCTCGGCACGCTCGAGGGCGGAACCTTCAGCCAGCCATTCTCCATTAACAGATATGGCCTGGTGAGTGGCTCGTCGAACCTCGCGGATGGCAATCAGCACGCAACCCTATGGCTGGAAAAACTGAAGGTCGACATTGGCGCGCCCGGGCTCGGGGGACCGAACAGCATCGCGTTTGGCGACAACGACAAATTCCAGTCCGCCGGTGAAGCTGAAACCTCTACGCCGGATCCCAACGGCGAAGATTTCTGCGGATTCGGTACCCACCTCACTTGCCTCCCTTTCCTGTGGCAGGACGGGGAAATGATTCAGCTCCCGACACTCGGTGGTAACAACGGCGCAGCTAATGCGATCAGCAATCGGGGAGAAGTGGCCGGATTTGCGGAGAACTCGACACCGGACCCAGGCTGCCCAGCTCCCCAGGTTCTTCACTTTGAGCCTGCCGTCTGGGAAAAAGGAGCGATTCGCAAACTGCCTACGGTTGGGGGCGATCCCGACGGCGTCGCCTACGAGATCAACGACAACGGAGAGGTTGCCGGCGCGTCGGGCACTTGCACAACCTTCAATCCGAATTTCCTCAATAACCTGCTGGCGGTCCATGCGTTGCTCTGGGAAAACGGCAAAGCGACGGACCTCGGCAATCTCGGCGGCAAAACCGGACAGGCGGGCGGAAACGCCGCCTATAGCGTTAATAACCGCGGTGAAGTCGTCGGTAGCTCGGACCTGCCGGGCGACACAACTTTTCATGCTTTTCTCTGGACCAGGAAAACTGGTATGCAGGATTTGGGCACACTCTCCGGCGACGTAGCCAGCAACAGCATCAGCATCAACGATGCCGGCTCGGTGGTTGGCGTGTCCCTCGACGCGAAATTCAACCCGCGGGCGTTTGTGTGGGAGAAGGGCGTGATGACCGATCTCAACTCTCTGATTGAGGGTCATTCTTCCCTGTACCTAATGACTGGTTGCTCCATCAATTCCCGTGGTGAGATCACTGGCTTGGGTATGACCAGCACCGGCGAAATTCACACTTATCTCGCAACCCCGACACGCGGTATTGCGACGACTGAGAATACTTCACAAGGGGTGATCAGCCCGAGGATTCTAAGCGACGATGCCCGCAATGTGCTTCAGCAACAACTGCGCTTCGGCCGATTCGTAGTTGGGCTCATGGGGCCGCAATGACCGGCTGAAACATACCAATCGCTGCTGACGTGTGAACCCCGGGAAGTCCAAGTAGTCTGAGCCGCGATCTAGAGAGCAGGAAAATCTCCTGCTCTCTTTTCTTCTGCCTCTCCGTAGCGGAGACTGAGTCTATGAATGCGGGCAACCCACGCAGGAGGCGTATGGAATTCTCCCCACGTTATTGCTTGATTCAAGTTCTAGATATTCCGGGAATCGTGTGAGCTTCCTCCAAAGTGTGAGCGCGTATTGGCAGCCTTTGCTTCACGCACTGGACAGCAATGCAACGGACTGTGCTGCCTCGATTAGCACCGCATCCAGCATCGACGACAAGGGGACGTTGCCGGCCTCTGGAAGCGAACTTAACGGGCGACAAGCGCAATTTCTAAAGATTAGGAAACTGGCGAAGAGAGTGGGACCAGACAATTTCAGGCTAGCCATGACAGCAGGTTCTGAATTCTGCAGTCCTCTCCTCGACACGCGCGCGTGGGACTCTAAGGGCAAAGGCTACACGCGCCACCAGGTTCTGAAGTCCTGCGCCTGCCAGCAAGATCGCTTTTTGGAGAGAAACGTTGGCATTGGAGAGAAAGCGCTCCAACTATTCGTCTGTCAATTCATGCAGTCTCAGAAAATTCGTTCAAGGCACTGCAATGATCCACATAGCGTTGTCACCGAGGTCGCGAATGCCCTTTCTTACGTAGGCGAAACCATCGTCCCCCCATGTCGATCCCCACGAATTCTTGATCTCCCACGCGTTGATGTTGCCGGCATCGTTCCATCCGGTAATCAGGATTAGGTGTCCATTATCGTCCCCAGAGGAATCGTCCGAAATAACAGCTGGTTCTTTCTGATTCCACCAGCTGTCAAAAGTTTCTCCCGCATAAATAAAGGCTGCGATCGGACCGTATTTCAGTATTGCCGCTTTGAGATCGCTTTCCGTGGGCATCCCACCATCGCTTGCGACGTACGCTGCTGCGACTCCTTGATACGGAAGCGGTAGGTTAAAGCTGCAGTTGCTTGGTATGCCTGTATAGCCATCACTGGTTCCTTTAGACGTTCCTTTCCCGGTAAGAAAGTCCATAACGGTGGACACATACCCACCGGAACAGGTTCCAACACAGTTCAACACTAACTGCTGAGAGTCCACGATGCTTTGGTTAGGATGCTGGATCGCCCAGTTCTCTTCCAAGGCCCCAACCCCTGCGAAGATGTAACATGAACCGCACTGGAGCTGATTTTCGTTCGTGTTGAACGAAATGACTCGTCGCCAAGAAAACACTGTGTCAGTTACAGCAGCAGCTTTATGCGGCACAGCTGCACCCCGCTTCGGTGAACTCGTCGCCGTGCTCGACGGGGCTGCCGCAGGTTCCTCCGCTTCTGGAGCATGCAGGTTGTACTTCAGCTGATACTGCTCCAGGGCACGCTTGGCGGCTGCGGCGAACTTTTGCACTCGTTCCTTTGAAGGTCGTTCTAACCGCCCACCCTTAGCATAATGATGCTCCGCAGTTGCCCCTTGCTGAGATTGCGAGCACGCCACATTCGTCACCAGTAGGAGCACAATACTGACCCACAATGCGCCTCCTTTGGTTGGCGTGGATTTCGACAAAGTGCGCGATCCGCACACGCGAGTGATCGAGCCATGGGCAGAAAAAATTATTGCTGACCTCGATTCCTACAGTGAGATTTCCCCGAGCGGGACTGGCGTGCATGTCTGGACGACGGGAGAGCTCTCGGAGGAGGCCCGCAACCGGGCTGGGCGGATTGAGGTTTATCAGCGCGGACGCTACTTCACAGTAACAGGGGAAAAGCTATGAGCGGCTTCAAGGGATTCAACGTCACTGACCTGCAGGCGAGTTTGGCATCTCTAGATCAGGGCGACGCAGCAGTTCAGCATTGGCCAGCCAAGAAAGAACCCTCGTCGGTTGGTCGGGCACCCTCGTCCGTTGAACCCGCCGCCTGAAAAACAACCGCTCTCGTCACCGGAGAAAGAACGGCGCGGTCCTATAGTAGTGAAACCATCGCCAGTTAGTTCCGCTGAAAAGTTGATCCTCCTCTCGCGTGGCGAGTGGCAAGAGATTCTCAAGCCTGATGGCACGCAGCTTTACTCTTCGCAGTCTGAAGCAGATATAGGTCTGTGCTCGATCATTGCAAGGACCAGTAATGGCGAGAGAGCCAAGGTCGATGCTGCCTTCCGCAAGTCTGGACTTTTTCGCCCGAAGTGGGATGAAATGCGCGGAAGTCAGACTTATGGCGAACTCACCATTGCCGCAGCGCTCAAGAACTTCAAGCCCGGCAAGGTGCAAGAGTATGAGAGCGACGGCTCCGACTGGCGCGAATGCCTAAAGTCGCCCGCTCAGATGAGCCGAGAGCCTCTGCGGTTCATTGTGGAGAATTTCCTGCCGGAAGAAGGGATCACTTTGCTTTGCGGATTGAGCGGGCATGGCAAGAGCCTCACCGCTTTAAGCCTTGCAAAGTCTCTTTGTCTCGGGCAACCGGCTTTCGGCATTCCGGAGTTCCGCATCCCGCAAGCCTTTCCAGTCGTATATCTGGGTCCCGAAATGGGCGAGAAGTCGCTCTATAAACGGCTAACGGCTTTTGGGATGGGTTCTTGGGGAGATGAAAAATTCGTATCGACGACCTACAGCCTACCTGCCGACCAGTTCTTGAGCCGCACGATGAGTGATGGGCTGCTTCTAAAGCTAAGCGATCCCCGCGTCATTGAAATGTGCAAGAGCAGGATCGTCTTTCTCGACACGTTTGTGCGGTTCCTCGATGGCCATGATGAGAACGACGCAACCGAGATGCAGTACATGGCGGAATGCATGTTCAATCTCTTGCAGCAAGGATGCCTCGCAGTTGTTCCCGTGACGCACAGTCCGAAATCGTTTGAGAACTGCAACACCATGTCGCTGGAATCTATGATCCGCGGTTCTGGCGACATCGGAGCTACGCTGTCGGCAGCATTCGGGTTGCGAATGATTGATGAACCGAAGACGCATATTCATGTGGAGTGCCTAAAGATGAGAGATGCAGAGCGCCCTAAGCCATTTCATCTCTTCGGAAGGCCGCAAATCCATGACACCGCAGATTTCACTGGCACGTATGGCGTGGGGACGCTTAGTTCGTATCTCGGGTCGCGCGGACGGCCGCCGAAGGATCCTACTGAAAGGCTGAAGGCTGTAAAGATGTTGATCGAAGATCCCAAGAAGTCAACCCACGGCATCGGTGCACTCTTCGGCGTGTCGCACGAATGCGTTCGCAAATGGAAAAAGGACATTTGCGCAGAGGCGAAACGCCGCGGTGTTGATCCCTTGGAATACATCGAACGAACCTTGTTGCCACCGTTTTAGAGCCGAATCAGGTTTTTGTCGAAGGATGACCATAGAGGTTTTACTAACGAGCGGAATTTTTAAGGCCTTATGAAAAGTCAGACCAAGACTTGCTAGGAGCAACATTTTTAGTGACCCGAAAAAATAGACGCTGAAACAGATCGGCATCCCAGCTCAACTTTATATGGCACGCGGACAGCAGGTCGAGACCGCAAAAGGAGAACATGAAAATGGAATTGATAGGAGAACTAACCTACCCAGTCGCACTTACGTCATTGCACTGCTTGCCAGTCGCGCTGGACATCAAGACAGAAACTAAATCAGGAGAATTGAAATGAATCTAAGCCATCGTGACAAAGAGTTCATTGCTCAGTTCACATCGCACATTATTACCGAAAAACAGTTGACAGCGGGAAACGTGCAAGACTTTCGCTGCGTTCTATTTAACCCCTCTAACTCGACACTGATCACAACTGACGCCGACCCTGCCTACGTTGAAGAGCACAAAAGGCTGGGATTCTACTTAATTGGTGGATTCGTCCTCTATCAACTGGGCGGGTTACAACGCATAGCACCAATCCATGCTGCCGGCCCGACTACAAGTGCAACAAAGATTCAGCTGATTGGCTATCTGATAGCGACCGCCGCTACTGCCTATTTGTCGGGAAGTACTACCGTCCCAACGTCTTCTGAGGAGGTTGGAAAGTTTGACCCAAGCGCTCCCCATGTCATCGCGCGACAAGAATACAGAACTGCCGCGAGGAAGCTTGGTCACGTTGGCCGCAACGATGCGTGCGCATGTGGGTCGGGTCGGAAGTACAAGAAGTGTTGTCTGAATTGAAGTATGTCGATCGCAGATCAAATCGAGAGGATCGGCCGCACACTGACCGCTGAGGAACTCGCAAAGCTCCTCTCCGTGAGCCGCGTGACGATCTTCAAGCAAGCCGCAGCGGGACGGATCCCATCGTTCCGGGTGGGAACTTGTGTGCGATTTGATCCGAGGGCGGTGGCTCAGTGGTTGAGAAGCATGTAGCGGTTGTTCGTGTAATGAAACTTTATGTCACCAGTTACAATTTATTGGTCTGGCCGAAATACGCTCTCCTACGGCGATTGTGTAACAAAAAGGCCTTTCGAATCGAGAGACCGGTTGTTGAAACCTGACGCAGCACTGTTATGGGTTCGACACCTTTGCCAACTGGTCGGTCGCGGAGTCTTTTTGGCTGACGGCTTGAATGCTCTTCGAAGCGGGTTGGCCAAAGACTTCGGGATGCAAGTAGTAGCCTTGTTCGGCAGTTGACTTGTCTTCTTCCGTCGGAATGCGGTAGGCATCGGCGTAAGCGTCGTGCCGGATCCCGGTGACTTGCCAGGAGACCTTCCCACCGGGTTTGCCGCCTGCGATCTTGAAACGGTTGCCCACCAGTTCCTTCCCGATATAGAGGCTCGGTTGCGGTCTTCCAATGGATGTCAGTTGATACCGGAAGTCGCGGTTCAAGGCCTCAAAGTAGTCTGGCATAGTGATCCAGGCCGAGCCGTGTGTGTTCAGTGTCACGAGCCCGTTGTACATGTTCATCATGTCAGGAGACTCCACAAACGAATGGGACAGATACTTGTTTGCCGGATCAAGCGGATGGTCGATCTTGAACGAGCCGCTGCCTTTGGTGAGCTTGCCGGTGACATTGAGATTACCCGCAAAGAAGCCGTTGCCCGCGTAGTCGACTTGAAACTTGACGTTTTTGCCGGCAGAGGCGTTAACCAGACCCTCGTAGGACGAACCAGCAAGAGCTACGAATCCTCCCGTCGATGAATTGCCGCCTTGAACACCGACGCCTCCAGAACTTGCGGTTACGCCTAGCACGCCAAAGTTGAGACCCCTGGCAGCGTTGGCAAATCCCGCTACTCCATTTCCGCCACTGTTGTTAACGCCTTGGACGCCGACGCCGCCTGGACTGGCACTCGTCCCGGTGACGCCGGTCGTAAAGCCGCTGGTGGCGGTCGCGTTGCCATTCACGCCGTTACCGCTGGTGCTTGCGCTTTGCCCGTATACACCAATCGCAGCGCCGCTCGTTGCGTTGGCAAACCCGGTCACCCCTGCCCCACCGCTGCTGGCGTTGTTAACCCCGCTGACGCCGCTGCCATTCGGGCTAGCGCTAAGACCGTAGACCCCGTTCGTGTTGCCCTCTGTGGCAGTGGCGTTGCCAGTCACCCCGTTCCCGCTGCTACTGGCGGTCGTTCCCCCCACGCCGGACACATTGCCCGTCGTAGCTCCCTCGAAGCCGCTCACGCCTGCAGAGCCGTCGGTGGTGCTGGATGTTTCTCCGGTAACGCCGAACACCTGGCCCGTCGTTGCGGCCTCATTGCCGATCACGCCCGCCGCGAATTGCCCGGTGCTGACGTTGTACCCGATGACGCCGAACACCTGGCCCGTCGTTGCGGCTTCGAAGCCGCTCACCCCAGCGGCGTTTAGTCCGCTGCTGACCGTGTACCCGCTGACGCCAGCGACCTGCCCCGTGGTGGCGTACTCGGAGCCGTGCACGCCCGCAGAGTACTGTCCGGCGCTTGAGGTCGTGCCAGTGACGCCAAAGACCTGCCCCGTAGCAGCGTTTTCAAAGCCCGCTACTCCCGCACTCCCGCCAACTGGGCTTGCGCTCTGCCCGGACACGCCATTGGCGACACCGGAGGTACCGTTAGCCACACCCAGTACCCCCGTCCCCGTTGGACCGTCGGCATAACCTTGGACGCCAGACCCCGTCTCCGTATTGGCTTGGCCCGTAACCCCGGCGGCATTGCTGCCCTTGCTGGTGTTGCTAGCGAGACCATATAAGGCGGTGTTTGACTTTCCTGTGATCGTGCCTCGAACTGCTGCAAGCGTAGTGGAGTTGGCCGACAATCCGGCTCCCGTACCCTTCTGGGTTACTCCCACAATTTGGGTACCATTGGTTCCGGCAAAGTTTGTCGGACCATCGTTGTTAATCGGAGGCAAACTCGAACCGCTAGTGCTGTTAGAGCTAACTGTGGTGTTGCTCGCGTTTGGTGGGGTCGACGCAGTCTTGTTAACGAGCACGAAGTCCGAGATGCTTCTTCCTGAAAGCGTCTCTGCCTCGTGTGCTTTCAGGGCGTAGGGAACGCTGACCAGCAACACGCGCGCTTGTGCAGGCTGGCCTTGGATCTGAACTCCCAACCACTGGGCTTCCCCGGAGCTGAACAGTTCAAGCGGCACGCCTTCCGCGCTGGCCGAGCCCAGCATGGCGGTGTAATGTCCACTCGCATCACCTCGGACGTTCTGCGTTTCCACCCACAACGGGCTGCCGCCTTGCTGGTCTTCGTATAGTGAAAACGTGATGCCGACCACGCCAGTTATGGCCTTGTGTGTTTCGTCCTGCGCGACACCCGAGAATTTGATGAGCCGCGGCACTTGGATGGAAATCAGACTTGAGTTTGGGGCCGCTGTTTGGGCCGGAGCGGTGCAAACCAGCACTGACAGAAAACTGACGATCACGAAGCATGCTCGGATCTTCATTTGAATTCTCCTCCCTTCTTGAGTCGTCACTTCGATGCTGGGCAGACCAAGCGGCTCCCGTCGGCTATGGCGTAGTATTAATTTCCGTCCAGCGGTCTGAAAAGCCAAAGTTGAACTCCTCATCTTCCAACACTTATCCGTGCGCCTGTGCAGGTTAGTGGTGCATGCCTTCACCGCACAGCAATTGCTTCTGCGTGGTTACCGCAGCAGCAGGGTACTCCGCAGACGGTCCCGCCAGCAGAGGATCCGACGGTTTGCCAACAAGATTCGCGTCGAGAAACCCTGCGATGTAGTCTCGCACCGCCGCGATGGTTTTATCCGGCCCCATGGCACTGGTCCTGATCGCACCCCTTGCCAGCCATACAGCGTCGGTTGGCGTGATGTGCTCGGCGCCCTTTAGATTTACGGCGAATCTGGGTCCGCGTAGGTTACTCCACAACCTGCATTCATCCTTGCTCCATTGGTCACGCCCGGCCGCCAGAATCAGAATGGCTTTGTCTGTTCCAGGAACGGATTCGTCTGATAACACTCCGTCGAGAAGGACACCTGCGCGGAAGCGAGTTTCCTGCATGCCGGAGATTGTAGCCTCACCCCCCAGGGAATGACCCATAAGGGCGATGCGGGAGGTGTCCAGCTTACCCGCGAACAGGCCATCCACCTTAGCATTCAGGCGCCCCAGTTCGTTGACCACGAAATGCAGGTCCGCGAGCCGCACCGATAGGGCAAAAGCTAACGTCTGATCATCGAGTCGCCAGGTGTCGCCGAAGTGGCTGCCAACCAGTGATTTGACAAACCTTCCATCGGGAAACTCGACGGCGGTTGCCTCATAAGTGTGATCCACCGAGGCCACGACATAACCGCGACTGGCGAGGTCTTCAAATATGAATGTGTAGTCGGTGAAGGTACCCGTATAACCGTGCGTGAATACGACCACCGGATGGGCACCGTCTGTGACGGGAGCATTCCAGCAACTGTTTGTGCGGACATCAGGCAACGGGATTCCGACGAGCTCAGAGAAATAATTCCAAACTCTGGGCGAGGTATACTCCGCTGGGTCACAGCCCTGGTTGAGAGAAGCCGGGTACCAGAACCGCACCAGCAGTTCGCGTTTGGCGCCGTTGGCCAGAAAGGGATCATTGCGTGTGGAGTCAACCAGATTCATCACGCGCGTCCCGACACTTCGGGGCCCCGTGGGGCTGGGCACGGCTGAAATTGGGTACGCGGCTAAAGCGGACCGCACCGGTGCTCCGCTCAGTCCGTCCGTCTTACACTTATTATGAAATACAATACAGCCCGCCCCCGCCAAGCTCACCTGCTGTGGGCTGCCGCCACCGTCGTCGCGAACCGAGACGTCGGCACTGCGGGAGCCACGTTGAGTTGGCTGTAACGTCACCGTAATGGTGCATGACTTTCCCCCGTCCAGGTACTTGGGACAGTTGTTCATTTGAGAAAAGTCCTGGGGATCCGCCCCTGTGATTCCGATGTCAGTGATGTGCAGCTTCCTGTTCCCGACGTTGGTCAATCTCGTGTTCTGGGGCGAGCTCTTCTGCCCGACCTTCACCGTGCCAAGGTCCAGGCTGGCGGGATTGAGCTCGACAACGGTGCCAACGCCCTTCAGACGCACCGTCTGCGGGCTGTTTGGCGCGTTATCCGCGATCGACACAATCCCGGTTAGAGTCCCACGTTGCGTGGGCGTGAAGGTCACGTATATCGTGCAGCTTCCTCCGGACGGGAGGCGCGAACCGCAGTTGTTCGATTCGCTAAAGTCGCCGCTGGCGACGATGCTGGTGATATCCAGTTTCTCCGTGCCGTAGTTGCTCAGCGTGACAGGCCGTGCCGGGCTCGTCGTGCCCACAAGCTGCGTGGCGAAAGTCAGGCTCTTGGTTGATAAGGTAACGTTCGGTCCTGAAGTTACTCCGACACCGCTCAAGGGGACCGTCTGCGGGCTGCCTGCGGCGTCATCGGTGATCGTGACGGCGGCTGTTTGCGGACCAAGTTTAGTCGGATCGTAGGTCACTCTGATCGTGCAATGAGCCTTGGGCGGGAGACTGGAAGCGCAATCGTTCCGCTCGCTAAAATACGCAGCATCGATTCCTGTGATCGCTATGCTACTGATGTGTAACGTCGTGGTGCCGATGTTGGTGAGTACTAGCTTTTGCGCTGGACTTCTGCTTCCGACGATCTGGACGCCGAAATTTAGGCTCGGCGGCGAGAGAGAAACGGTTGCGTCCTCCAGTAGAATATCAACGGCGCCTGTGCCTGAGGGAAGATCGGCTGTCGCTAGATCTAGCCTGCCATCCCCGTTGAAGTCTCCCACCGCCACCCCGTAGGGATTGGACCCGGCTCCGTAATTCACCGACGTTTGAAACGTCCCGTCGCCGTTGCCCAAGAGTATGCTGACGTCGCTGTCAGCGTCGTTCGCCACGGCCAGATCCAGCTTGCCGTCACCATTGAAATCTCCTACTGCGACCGAGGAGGGGTATTGCCCGGTGGTGTAGTCTACATGTGCCTGAAATGTCCCGTCGCCCTTGCCCAGGAGCACGCTGACGTTTGCTGGGCTAGCGCCCACGTTTGCCACGGCCAGGTCCAGCTTGCCATCCCCGTTGAAGTCTGCCACCGCCACCGAGTAGGGATTGGACCCGGCTCCGTAGTCCACGGCGGTCTGGAACGACCCGTCGCCCTTGCCCAAGAGTATGCTGGCGTTGTTCGTACCGAAGTTCGCCACGGCCAGATCCAGCTTGCCGTCACCATTGAAATCTCCTACTGCGACCGAGGAGGGGTATTGCCCGGTGGCGTAGTCTACATGTGCCTGAAATGTCCCGTCGCCCTTGCCCAAGAGTATGCTGACGTTGTCGCTCCCGTCGTTGCTCACGGCCAAGTCTAGCTTGCCGTCACCATTAAAATCCCCCACCGCCACCGAGTCGGGCAGACTCCCGGCGCCGTAGTCCATGGGGGTTTGGAACGTGCCATCTCCGTTCCCCAACAGTATGCTAACGTTATCGCTTCCGTTGTTGCTCACCGCAAGGTCCAGTTTGCCGTCACCGTTAAAATCTCCCACCGCCACCGAGATGGGCCTGGATCCCGCACCATAATTGACGGCGGCCTGGAAGGTGCCGTCGCCGTTGCCCAAGAGCACGCTGACGTTGTTGCTGCGCAGATTCGCAACCGCCAGATCAAGCCTTCCGTCGCCGTTGAAGTCGCCTGTTGCGACTCCCGTAGGGCCAGAACCGGCACCAAAGGCTGTTGGTGCACCGAACGCTAAATTCACCGGGAGCGTAATCGGAAAGAAGATGTTGTTCGACTTGCCACCGCCCGGACCAGGATTGACCACGGTTACTGAAGTCGTTCTCGCCTTGGCGATATCCGAGGCCGGCACGATGGCCGTCAACTGCGAGCCTTTGACGAACGTGGTCGCGAGCGGGCGGCCGTTCCAGTTGACCACTGAGGCGGAAACGAAGCCCGTGCCATCGACGGTGAGCTGGAATCCTTTCCCGCCGGGGACAGCAGTGTCAGGAACCAACGGCTCGTTAATCAACGGCACGGGGTTCTGCGCCATCGCAACCCCACTCAGAGCCGTAAGCCCGATGAGAAGACAATATAAGGAGGCAAGGGCGGCGTGGTGCGAAAAGAGAAGCGTGAGCGGGCGAATTTTCCTGGTTGTTTTCATGGGTGCTCTCCTTAATGTTGTTTCTTGAAGTCGAGCTCTAAGCCCAACCCACGCTTTTCTTGCCCTCTGATTGGTTAACGCGACGTTTCTGCTGAAAAGTGGACACCGGTGCATAAGAATTGTGCGACCGAGTGAGAACCGGAGTAAAATTTATTGATTTTGCCTTGGGTTAGGGTCCAGGAGGCTAAATGGAACCCGCGCCTGCAGATGTAACAGCTTTACTCAACAAGTTGGCAGCCGGTGATCAAGACGCTGCCGCTCAACTCATCCCACTGGTTTATGAAGAGCTGCGTCATCTGGCAGCTCGCCGCCTCCGGCAAGAGCGTCCTGACCATACTCTGCAAGCGACCGCCCTGGTGCACGAAGTGTATGTGAAGCTCTCGGCGCAGAAAGATGCAAAATGGCAAAACCGGGCACAATTTTTCGGCGTGGCGTCTCAGGTGATGCGCCGAATCTTGGTTGACTACGCGCGCGGACAACAGAGAATCAGGCGTGGAGGTAAACAGCAGAAGGTCCCATTGGACGACGTCGTGCTTGTTTCGCCAGATCGTACCGAAGAGGTGCTGGGCGTGCATGAATCACTGTCGCGGTTGGAGAAGCTGGATGCGCGTCAAGCACGAGTCGTCGAATTGCGATACTTCGGCGGATTGACGGTTGAGGAAATTGCTGAAGTCGTCGGTGTCTCGACGAAGACAGTGATGCGCGAATTGAATGTAGCGAAGGCTTGGCTCTATGGAGAACTAAAGGAAGGCCATGCGAATGACTCGCCCCGACTGGAGCGAGATAAAGGAACTGTCTGAACCCCCCGCATAGATCCTCTAGCAGGCCTCGCGTCCGCCGAGCCGATGTCTCTTTTTCCGCGAAAACGTCGCGTTAGTTAGTGAATGACAAACGCGGCTTTCTCGCCGCACGTCAGGAGACTTTATGAAACCATATCCACAGTCCCGAAGGAGGGCCGACTCCGCATCAAGCCAACCTCAACGCCTACGCACGTCCGGCAGGGCTAGCGGGAGCAGCCTGCTACTTCTGGCTTTGTTTCTTGCCCTGGCTCCAACTGCCTCGGCCAGCAACACATGGTATGTCGATGGAGTGAACGGCAGTGACAACAACAACTGCAAGACACGCCCGCACGCCTGCAGGACCATCGGGCATGCCATCTCGCTAGCTCAATCGGGCGATTCCATCATGGTCGCCCCCGCGACCTATACAGAGAATCTAACGATTCGCTTTAACTTGAAGATTGTCGGTTCCGGTGCAAGCACAACAATTATTGATGGCGGGCGTGGCAGGGGTGTTAACGGGGTAGTCAAAGTTCGCAGCGGCGCCCATGTCAGTCTTTCCGGACTAACCATTCAACACGGTCGAGCCAACAATGGTGGCGGCATCGACAACGCGGGGACACTCACAATCAACGAGAGCACCATCAGCGGGAATACGTCCGCCGGGGGCGGTGGCATTTACAACTATGACGGGACATTGAAAATCAACAACAGCACCATCAGCGGGAATACAGCGTCCCGCTACATCTGCATTTTTAGACATTGCTTTTACGCTGGCGTCGGCGGTGGCATCTTTAACTCTGGCGGGACATCGACCATCAACAACAGCACCCTTTATGGCAATTACTCGGCTGGTGGTTTTAACCATGACGGGGGCGGTGGCATTTACAACTATGGCGGGACATTGAAAATCAACAACAGCACCCTCAGCGGAAACGGCTCACCCTTCGGCGGCGGCATCTGGAACCACGGCAGCCCGGTAACACTCCAGAACAGCATCGTCGCTAACAGCCCTTCTGGAGGAGACTGCTCCGGCCCGATGACCTCGAATGGCTACAACCTAAGCAGCGACAACACATGCAATTTCAACAGCACCGGCGATCTGAACAACACCGACCCCGTGCTCGGACAATTGGGATACTACGGCGGACCGACACAGACTTTGCCTCTGCTCTCTGGAAGCCCGGCGATTGATACGGGCAACCCGAGTGGCTGCGCCGATGGCCAGGGTCATCTGCTGAAGACCGATCAGCGCGGTAAGCCGCGTCCCGACAAGGAGGACACTGGCGGCTGCGACATGGGAGCGTATGAACGTCAGACGGATTAGAGATCAACTCGCAGAGCTGAAGTGATAGTGCGGCCGTGCGCGCTTAAGTACAGCCGACCACGCCAAAGGAAGAACCAACTAGGGAGAGGCTGTTTCTCGGCGGATACCATGCAGATGACTCCGGACAACTGGGACAGGGCAAAGAAGCTGTTTGCAGCCGCTCTGGAGTTGGCTCCGCCGCGACGGGCATCGTTTCTAGCCGAAAACTGTCGCGAACAGAGCCTGCGACAACAGGTTGAAAGGCTGCTGATCAACTATCAAGCCGCTGGTAGCTTTCTGGATATTCCCGTAGTGAATCCCAGCACCCCGGCGCCAAACGCCCCTCAAGAAATTCAAACAGAAGAGGCGCCGCGCCCACACCGGCAATCGGCGGCGCTTCTGACCACGGACACCACCGCGGAGGCGGAAGATCCCATGGTCGGCCGGCAGCTCGGAGCCTACAAAATTGTGAGGCGAATCGGACAAGGCGGTATGGGTGCAGTTTTTCTGGCAGTGCGCGCGGATGACGAATACCGCAAGCAGGTGGCCATCAAGCTTGTGCCGCCGGGATTGGATAGCGGCGAACTGCTGAGCCGGTTCCGCAATGAACGGCAGACCCTGGCTGGCCTTGACCATCCCAATATTGTCAAACTGCTCGACGGCGGCAGCACGCCTGAAGGAGTGCCCTTCCTGGTCATGGACTATGTGGAAGGCAGTTTGATAGATGAGTATTGCGATCAGCACAAACTCTCGATCGACGGACGTCTGCATCTGTTCTGCAAGGTGTGCGACGCCGTGCAATATGCGCACCAGGAATTGGTCATTCACCGTGACCTCAAACCTAGCAACATTCTCGTAACCGCTGATGGCATCCCCAAATTACTGGATTTCGGAATCGCGAAAGTCTTGAATCCCAATCCTTCTGCCCCGAGCTTGCTGCGCACCCACACTGGAACGCGATGTATGACTCCAGCCTATGCCAGCCCGGAGCAGATGCGCGGAAAGTCGGTTTCGCCAGCGACCGACGTCTACTCGCTGGGCGTTGTGCTTTACGAGCTGCTGACCGGACATCGACCCTACCGCCTGACGCAGCATACTCCGGCAGAAATCGAGCGGGCGATTTGCGAGCAGGAGCCCGAGACGCCGAGCACGGTCATTAGCCGGGTGGAAACAGATACGTCTTCCGACGGCAGGCCGATTACCACGACTCCTGAGTCAGTGAGCCAGACCCGGGAAGGTCAGCCGGATAAATTGCGTCGCCGGTTGCGAGGGGATCTGGACAACATTGTGCTGAAGGCGCTGCAGAAAGAGCCGCAGCGGCGGTATGACTCAGTGGCAGAATTCTCCCAGGACATCGGACGCCACCTGCAACACCTGCCGGTGAAGGCGCGCCGGAGCACACTCCGCTATCATGCCTCGAAATACGTTCAACGACACAAGGTTGAGGTCAGCGCGGCGGCGATGATTCTATTCACGGTAGCCACCGTCACTTTGCTTACCTTTAACGTGCTTGGTATCCGCTATCGAGTTTTGGGAGGCGTTGCCAACACGGGGAGCCAGTCCCTGATAGGAGCACCGCCGCTGAACCCGAAAGGCTGGATCGGAGGATTTAGCGGCAAACCAGCCACGCCCTGTGAGAATTTAGCTGAGCTCAAGCTGCCGAACACGACAATCGATTTGGCACAGGCAGCTCCCGCGGGAATTTTCACACTGTCTGGCACGAAGCTGATCCAGAGCTTGCCCGCCTTCTGTCGGGTGGAAGGCAGCATGGAGCCCACCGACGACTCGGAAATTCACTTCGCGGTTTGGATGCCGACCAACGGATGGAACGGGAGATTCCGCGGGGTCGGCAACTATGGTTTTGCCGGGAAGATCGAATTCGGGGACATGGCAGCGGCCCTTCGCGGCGGTTACGCCGCTGGTTCCACGGATACTGGCCATAGTGGGGAAAGTGAGGACTCGGAATGGGCATTGAATCACCCTGAAAAGGTTTCCGATTTCGGTTACAGAGCCATCCACGAGATGACCGTGCAGGCGAAAGCCATCGTTCGATCCTTCTATGGTCAGGCCCCCCGGTACTCGTATTTCCAAGGCAGTTCTGACGGTGGTCGCGAGGCGCTAATGGAAGCCCAGCGGTTTCCGGACGACTATGAAGGCATCCTCGCAGGAGCACCAGGAATGTCGTGGACGAATCTGTTCACTGCGGCGCTATACAATGTGTACCCCCGTTCGGCTACGTACATTCCCGCCAGCAAAATACCTGCGATCAGTGCCGCTGTAATGAGCGCTTGTGACGGGCTCGATGGCATCAACGACGGTATTATCAACGATCCGAGGCAGTGTCATTTCGATCCTTCGGCACTGCGTTGCCAGGGAGCCGAGTCTGATAGTTGCCTGACCTCGGCCCAGGTTTCTCAGCTTCGGAAGATCTATGGGGGATTGCGGAACTCGAAAGGACAGCAGCTTTTCCCCGGTTACATGCCAGGAGGCGAGGAAGGAGAAGACGGTTGGGCAGCCTGGATCAGCGGTTCGTCTCTAGGCCAAAGCGGGGCCAATATCTTCGGCCTGAACTTCTTCCGTAACATGGTTGTCGAGAATCCGGCTTGGGACTTCCGATCGGTAAGTCCCGAGCACGCGGCGCAGATGGCCGACCAGAAAACTGGACGAGCGATCAATCCTGCGGATCCGGATCTCCGACGGTTCAGAGCCCACGGCGGCAAGCTCGTCGTCTATCATGGCTGGAGCGATCCAGCCATTCCAGCCCTTAGTACCATAAACTACTACGACAGCGTGGCAGCCAACATGGGCTTGCAGGATACGGAAGGCTTTGTTCGTCTGTATGTGGCTCCGGGCATGCACCATGCCTTCCTCGGTCCAGGCCCTAACTTTTTCGGTCAAGTCGATCTTGCCAGCCTCGGGGGACCACCAGGTATCCCTACGCCAACCGATTCGCAGCATAACATCTCAAGTGCTCTAGTAGAGTGGGTGGAAAAGGGTGTCGCACCCGGTCCGATCATCGCAACAAAATACGTCAACGACTTAGATCCGTCGCAGGGCATCAAGATGACCCGCCCGCTTTGCCCCTATCCGCAGCTTGCCAAGTACAACGGCGCTGGAGATACGAACGACGCCACGAATTTCGTCTGCACCAACAATGAATGAGTACGCACCGGACAGGCGGAGAAGAAGCTGACCCAGCTGGAGACAGACACTTTACCGTGAATTCCAGACCGTCTGGCGTTTGCGAAGGCGAGGTTTTATTACAAGCTTTAAGCGAAAATTTCGTTCACCTTTTCCCGCACCTGCTGGCTCCGTGATGGCTTCAGATAGCGCATCGTGCTCTCCATGTCAGAGTGACCAAGCCAGTGCTGAACGGTTCGCAGATCGACTCCTGCCCAGAGACACCGCGTCGCGAATGTGGCTCTGAACTTGTGCAGCCAGAAGTTTTCGGGATCGAGATTCGCCCGCTCGGCAATAGCCTTCAGGCAATCGAGAAAATCGAGCTTCGGCCTGCAGCCACCTGTCGGAAACACCAAATTGCAGGTCTTATCTGCCTTCGCCTTCCATACCTTCAGTCCTTTTACGAGCTTGGTTGGAATGGGGATCTCACGTTCTTTGTAAGCCTTCGGGGTCCATCCACGGTCGGGTTTGTGACTGACTCGCACCATGCCGGCCGTCAGGTTCACATCGGACCAGTATGTGTGCATCGCTTCCTGCTCTCGCATGCCAGTCATCAAGAAAAACTCGAACCACAGCCGCTCCTGTTGGTCACAGGCCGCGAAGAGCGTGTCCAAGTCCTCCCGCTCGTACACCTCCGGCTCCTCTTCCACGAATCGCGGCCAATCATTCTTCCCCACCAAGCTGCGAATTCCGTTCGCCTTCAAGAAGGACATCACATTTGCGAACTTGTTCCAGCAGCTACGCGGCGCCTGCTCTTTGTCATCTCGCAGGAATGCGTGGAACTTGAGCAGATCGCGCCGATCAATATCTTCGAGATTCAGCTTGTGGCAGGACTCGACGAAGTAGGCCAGCGCCGTGCCGTAGGCCGCCAGCGTCTTTGGCTTCTTCGTGAGCTTGGTTTCGTCCAGGTAGTCTGCAACCGATGCTGCAATCGACCTGTGGCCGTCCTTGCCTTCCGGCACGATGGCTGCGCCATTGTTCACGGCATTCAACTCGGCTTCCTTGCGTAGCCGTCTTGCACTGGCGTCCGCTGCGTCCTTCCCAACTGACAGGCGCACTCGCCTGCCATTCTCACGCCATTCAAGATAGTAAGCACCTTCGGGGTGTCGTTCCTGTTCGCCGTTCACAATGACCAGATCGGGCTTGACGCGGCCATTCGCAGACAGAGCCACAGGGCAATAGCGTAGCCCCTTGCTGGTTTGGACTCGCTTGGTGAGGTTTACTTCCTTGCTCTGGGTGTTCGCCACGGATGACACCTCCGATTCAACTAGGAATCAGTGTAGGTATCACCGGATTGCAAGTGCTAGATAACTAAAGTAATGGCGGAGAGAGTGGGATTCGAACCCACGTTACCCTTTCGAGTAAACACGCTTTCCAAGCGTGCGCCTTCAGCCACTCGGCCATCTCTCCCGCGACAAATCTACTGCAAGATTGCGCTTTGCTGGGAAGTTATTGCAGGGACCTCCAACCGACGACCGAATGCCGCCATCGAGTCCTCTTCGATTTTATGGCCGCAGCCGCCAAAACAGCAAGGCCAGGACTCGGGAGCTCATCTGGAAGAATTGTCGTCCTGAGCAAGCGGAGTCTTCGCGAAAGCGAAGGCTCCCTACGAAGGATCTATGTACTTACCAGAAGCGGAACCATCGCAGAGGATTTGCCCTTCTCGTGATCTCTGTGGCTCTGTGATAAATTTAAGTTCTCTCCATGAAAGACATTTCTTCCTGGGCCCTGAACGTCGCCGCACAGCGCGGAGCTTCCTACGCCGACGCCCGTATCGCCGACGACCGCAGCCGCGCGCTCTCGACCAAGAACGGCAAGGTTGGTGGCGCTTCGGACTCCGAGTCGTCCGGCATCGGTATCCGCGTCATTGCCGACGGCGCCTGGGGATTTGCCGCATCTGACGATTTGAGCCGCGCCGCCGTTGAGGCCACAGCCGCCCGCGCCGTTGACATCGCCAAGGCGTCTTCGCGAGTGAAGCAACACGACATCCGGCTTGCTCCGGAAAAACCGGTCAGTGCGGAGTGGACCACCCCTTTCCAGATCGATCCTTTTACGACCTCGGTCGAGCAAAACATTGACCTGCTGCTGAAGATTGACTCCGAACTCCGCTCGGTTTCCGGAGTCACGCTGGCTGAAACCAACATGAATTTCCGCCGCGAGGAACAGTGGTTCGTTTCGTCCGAAGGCGCCAATATTCACCAGACGAAATACACCACGGGCGTTGGCTACGCCGCCTACGCCTTCGCTGGAAGCGAGATTCAGAAGCGCTCGTACCCTAATTCCTATGGCGGACAGTGGCAGAATAAAGGATATGAACTGATTGGCGAGCTGAAGCTGTTGGAGAACGCCCGCCGCGTAGGCGAAGAAGCAGTCGCGCTGCTCAAAGCGGAGCAATGTCCGGAGGGCGTGTTCGACATCATTCTCGACGGTTCGCAACTCGGATTGCAAATTCACGAATCCGTGGGCCATCCTATCGAACTCGACCGAGTGCTGGGCATGGAAGCGAATTTCGCCGGAACCTCCTTTCTAACTCTGGACAAACTCCGCACTCTGCGCTATGGCAGCGACTTGGTGAACGTTGTTGCCGACGCCCGTCAGGAGCACGGCCCGGGACTCGGAACCTTCGGGTTCGACGAAGAAGGAGTGCCCGCACAATGCACCCCAATCATCACCAATGGCTTGTTCACCGGATATCTGAGTTCGCGTGAAACTGCGCACACTATCGGCATGAATCGATCTGGAGGAACTCTGCGGGCCGAATGCTGGAACCGGCTACCAATCATTCGAATGACCAACATCAGTATTTTGCCCGGTGAGAAGCCGCTGACTCGCGAGCAACTCATCGCCGATACCAGTAACGGCGTTTACATGGAAACCAACAAGTCCTGGTCGATCGATGACAAGCGCTACAACTTCCAGTTCAGCTGCGAAATGGGATGGGAGATCAAGAACGGCAAGCGCACCCGCATGCTGAAAAATCCGTCCTACTCGGGAATCACGACGGAATTTTGGAACTCCATGGACGCGATTTGCTCCCGCGACGAATGGGTAGTGTGGGGCACCCCGCATTGTGGCAAAGGCCAGCCTCAGCAGGTAATGGGCACAGGGCATGGCGCAGCCCCGGCAAGGTTTCGCAATATTAAGGTGGGAAGTGCGTATAAAGGAACGTGAGAGAAGCATTTGGCACTTAGCAATTAGCCCTTAGCCCAGCGTCGTTGTTCCGATACAAGAAGTTGGAGCCAAATGCTAACTGCTAAATGCCAAGTGCTGATTTCTGATTGCTGAATGCTCGACAAAAACAAAGCCGCCGACATCTTCGAACGTATCAAAAAGCATTCGACCGCCGACGAAGTCGAAGTCCTCTTCTCCGGCGGAAAGAGCGCCCTCACTCGCTTCGCCAACAACATAATCCATCAGAATGTCGCTGAAGAGAACTACGTCGTTTCCGTGCGAACCGTATTCGGCGGGCGCACTGCCCGGTCAACGACGAACAAGCTTGACGACGAAAGCTTGAAACGAGTCGTGCAATCGTCGGAGAGGCTGGCACAAGTTCAACATCCCGATCCGGATCTATTGCCGGTACCGGACTCGGGTGGCGTGGGCGCCCGCGCCCGCGAAATCATACCCACTCGTCACTTCGCCGAAACCGCGGCCGTCACGCCCCAGCAACGTGCGGAAACAGTCAAGAAGATCGTTTCGATTGCCGACAAACATAAACTCACCACGGCCGGCATCGTCTCAACCTCGGAATCGGTCGAAGCTATTTTCAATTCTCGCGGCTTGACCGACTGGCACACCCAGACTTCCTCCGAAATCTCCATCACCATGCTGGCCCCCGATTCTTCCGGATGGCAGAAAGCCAACTCCCCCAACGTCGCGAATCTCGACGCTGTCGCCTTGGCAGAAACCGCGGCCCGCAAGGCATTCGAGTCTGCAAGCCCGCGCGAGATTCCCGCCGGGAAGTACACTGTCGTTCTCGAACCGGCCGCCGTACTCGACATCGTTGGCTTCATGTTCTTCGACTTCGGTGGGCTGTCGATTCTGGACCAGCGCTCCTTCCTGAACAACCGAGTCGGAGTCAAGCTCTTCGGCGAGAACATCAATATCTGGGACGACGTGGCCCACCCCCTGCAATCGGGCGTTCCATTCGATGGCGAAGGAGTCCGCCGTGAGAAAGTGCAACTGGTCGAAAACGGCGTCATCAAGCGCCTGGTGTATGCCCGCGCGACCGCCGAAAAGATGAAGCACTCGGAACACAAAGACAAGGTTGGTCCCATCGAGCCCACGGGACACGGCTTCCCGCTCCCCAACGAAATCGGCGAAGCCCCCATGAACATCGTATTCGACGCATCGGCCACGCCCGCTTCGGTTGACCAGATGATCGCCTCCACCGAACGCGGCGTCCTGGTGACGCGCCTCTGGTACATTCGCGAAGTCGATCCCTACGAAAAAATTCTCACCGGCATGACCCGCGACGGCACCTTTTACATAGAAGACGGCAAAATCCGCCACGGAGTGCGCAACTTCCGTTTCAACCAAAGCCTGATTCACATGCTGTCAAACGTGGAAGCTATGGGAACTCCGGTCCGCGCCAGCGGCGAAGAATCCTTCGACATGATAGTCCCAGCGATGAAGGTACGCGATTTCAATTTCACAGAAGTAACAAAATTCTGAACCCAGCACTTAGCAATTGGCACTTGGCATCTAGCCTGCGAGGCGTTCGCTTTGTACCTTCTGAAGCAGCGATGTGAGCATTTTTCTCAACTGCGACAAATCGCCTGCTAACCGCCGATAATCCATCTCCTCAAAGAACCCTAAGTCACGTGCGAGCAGGAGGTGGTAATCAAGTTCGCTAGCCGAGCCGGCTGCGATCTGCAGGTACCGTTGGAATTCGTTGTTGCCACGTTTGCCACAACCTTCCGCAATATTTGCGCCGATAGACGCGCTGCATCGACGCATCTGGCTGGTTAACCCAAAGAGTTCCTGCCGCGGTAATCCATTGCTCGCCTTATAGACCGCCAGCGTCAAGCAATGGGCCTTCTCCCAAACTTTCAAATTTCTGAAGTCCTTCATCCACCACCTCGGCTCAAGGGCCAAATGCTAACTGCTAAATGCTAATTGCTCTGTGACAGAGCTCGCAAAGTATCCACAACCCCCCCCCCCCCCCAAGTTCTATACCCC
>Ga0210409_10000606_pt1 | contig 54863 bp, 58 predicted proteins | sample IncBWH17MmetaG_FD_161649 | JGI IMG/M metagenome (GOLD analysis project Ga0210409, IMG submission 161649) | Forest soil microbial communities from Barre Woods Harvard Forest LTER site, Petersham, Massachusetts, United States - Inc-BW-H-17-M | ecosystem: Environmental > Terrestrial > Soil >... | reverse complement strand
GTGCCGCTGCTGGACGGCGGACAGATAGTTTATCAAGCGGTGGAAGCCGTCAAAGGCAGCCCGATATCCGAGCGTGCGCAGCTCTTCGGGCAGCAGGTCGGCATCGCGCTGCTGGTGGTATTGATGAGTCTGGCTTTCTATAACGATATATCAAGACATTTGAACTAACGGGATATCATGATCAAACCCAAATTCCAGCCGCACGCGCAGCGTGGAGCTCGCGTCGCCCACCGAAATTGCACACGGTCCCTGCCGCGTGCGGCTTGAATTTTGCGTAACGCTGTTGGCGGTGTTTGCCTGCCAATCAGTGTATACGACCGTACAAGCTCAAGCGCCTGACACCTCGTTCACGGTCGGCGACATCCGCATCGAAGGGCTGCAGCGAATTTCCGAGGGCACGGTATTCAATTACCTGCCGGTGAATATCGGCGACAAGCTCGATGGCCAGCGCATCGGCGAGGCGATGCGCGCCCTGTACGCCACCGGATTCTTCCGCGATGTGGAATTGCGCCGCGACGGCAATGTGCTGCTGGTGGTGGTGGTGGAGCGTCCTTCCATCGCCAAGTTCGATATCAAGGGCAACAAGGACATCAAGACCGAGGATTTGCAGAAGAGCCTGCGCAACGTCGGTCTCGCTACCGGCAAGATCTTCGACCGCTCGGTGCTCGATGAGGTCAAGCAATATCTCACCGATCAATACTTCAGCCGCGGCAAGTATGCCGTGCGCGTCGATACCAAGGTCACCGATCTGCCCGGCAACAAGGTCGACGTGACCGTCGACATCAAGGAAGGCAAGCGCGCCAAGATCGAGATGATCAACCTGGTCGGCGACACGAAATTCAAGGAAAAAGACATCTTTGCCAGTTTTGAACTGCATACCCCGAACTGGCTGTCCTGGTACAAGCAGGATGATCGCTATTCGCGCGAGTCATTGACCGGCGACCTGGAAAAATTGCGCTCGTACTACATGGATCGCGGCTACGCCAATTTCCAGATCGAGTCGACGCAGGTCGCGATTGCGCCGGAAAAAGACGACATGTACATCACCATCAACATCAACGAGGGTGCGGTATTCAAGGTCTCGGAGATCAAGCTGGCGGGCACCATGGTGGTGCCGGAGTCGGATCTGCGCAGGCTGCTGCTGTTCAAACCGGGCGATACCTATTCGCGCAAACAGGTCACCAGCAGCCAGCAATTGATGAGTTACAGGCTGGGCGCCGACGGCTATGCGTTCGCCAAGATTGACCCGGTTCCCACCGCGGATAACGACAAGAAAACCGTGTCAATCACTTTTTTCATCGAGCCTGGTAATCGCGTCTACGTCCGCCACATCAATTTCAACGAAACCACGGCCATCAACGACGAGACTCTGCGCCGCGAAATGCGCCAGCTGGAAGGCGGTTGGCTGTCGAATTCGGCGGTCGAACGCTCCAAGGAACGCCTGCAGCGGCTGCCGTACATCGAGAAGGTGGAATTCGAAAACAAGCCGGTGCCGGGCAGCGCCGACCTGGTGGATGTGGATTTCAAGATCAAGGAAGGTCTACCGGGGCAATTCGGCGGCGGCATCGCCTACTCGGAATCCCAGAAGTTCAGCTTGAATGGCAATTTCGTGCACAGCAACTTCATGGGCACCGGGGATCGAATCGCACTGGAAATCAACGCCGGCCGCTACAGCAAGACCTATACGTTTGCCGAGACCAACCCCTACACCACGATTGACGGGGTGTCGCGCACGGTCTCCTTCACTTATCGGGACATCACGCAATTCGTGGCGGCTTCCTCGGCATTTTCGACCAAGCAGGAGACCGCTGCGGTGCAATGGGCTTATCCCATCTCCGAGTATCAGTACCTTGCCATCGGCACCTCGGTGAACAAGAACTCGCTGGTTGTGTCCGAGGGGTACAGCGCGGCGCAGTCGGTCTACTGGGTCAAAAACAACGGCAATACCTTCCAGAGCGATCTGGTCGACACCAACGGCGACGGGGTGGTCAATTCATTGGACAATCCCTACACCGTGTTTGGCACCGATTTCTACACCTACGAACTCACCGGCGGCTGGTCGTACGAGGGCCGCAATCGCGCACTGTTCCCCGACCGCGGCATGAAGGTCACGCTGTCGGCGCGCTATGCGCTGCCCTTGAGCGATGTTCGCTACTACCAGACGAACTTCGACTTCATCAAGTACGTTCCGCTATGGAAGAAGTTTATTTTCACGGCGCAGGCGCAGGTGGACTATGCCTCCGCGCTGGGCAACACCACCTCCTTGCCGCCGTACCTCAACTACTTCGCTGGCGGTCCGGACAGCGTCAGGGGCTTTCGGGAGAGCCGCTTGGGACCGAAGGACAACATCGGGGTCGGCAACCCCTATGGCGGAAACTTCCGCGTGGTCAACCGCTATGAGCTGATTTTCCCGGTCCCCGACAAGTGGCAGAACGCGGCGCGCATCAGCTGGTTCTACGACATCGGCAACGTGTTTCAGACCGGCAACAAGGTCCAATTTCTCGGCCCCGATGACATAACGCCCGTCACCTATCACTTCGGTTATGCTAATCTGAAAAGATCAACCGGCGTCGCAGTGCAGTGGCTTGCACCCTTGGGCCTGTTCCGTTTCTCATACGGGATTCCTCTGAATGCGGTGCCGGGCAGCACGACCGTGTTCGGCGATCAAACGGAGCGTTTTCAATTTTCCATCGGTCAAGCGTTTTGACCCAAATTTGAGGGCTTAAGATCAACATGTCGACTAATCTTCGCTTTATTCCGCTGGCTGCGTTGAGCCTGTGCGGACTCTTGGCGGCTGTCCCGGCAAGTGCCGAAATGAAAATCGGCGTGGTCAATTTTCAGAAGCTGATGGAGGAAGCACCGCAGGTCAAGAGCGCGATGCAAGCCCTGCAGAACGAGTTTGGACCCCGGCAGCGCGAGCTGGTGACCATGCAGAACGATCTGAAGTCCCGCCAGGAAAAGCTGGAGAAGGAAGCCGCGGTCATGGCGGAGGCCGACCGCATCAAGGCCGAGAAGGTGTTGCGCGACGAGCAGCGCGAGTTTTCGCGCAAGGGCGGCGAATTCCAGGATGACCTGTCGACCCGGAAGAACGAGGAGATCGGCAAGGTGCAGCGCTACCTGGTGCAAGAAGTTCAAACCTACTCGAGCGCCCAGGGTTATGATTTGGTGCTGGTCGAGAGCCTCTACACAAAGCCGTCGCTGGACATCACGGCGCAGATCTTGGACATTCTGAAGACCAGGCCGGCCACCTTGCCGGCATCTTCGGCGAAACCGGGCGCCGCGCCGGCCAAGCCCCCGGGCTCAAAATAAGCAGCGTGCGCTAGACAACCTAACGCACTTAAGGAGTGCGCAGGTGCAGGGAGAATTCAGTCTAGGGGAACTGGCGGTGCGCTTCGGGCTCAAGCTGCGCGGCGAGCCCGGACTCACGATCCGTTCGGTGGCGTCGCTATCGCGGGCGCATGCCGGTGCGTTGAGTTTCCTGGCAAATTCACGCTACCGCAGACAGCTGGAGTCCACTCGCGCCACCGCCGTGCTCATCGCCCCTGCGGATGAAGCACACTGCCCGGTTGCCGCGCTGATCGACCCCAACCCGTACCTCGCCTATGCCCGCATTGCGAGTCTGTTGCACCCGGAAATGCAGTCGCCGGCCGGCATCCACGCATCGGCAGTGGTGGCAAGCGGTGCACGCGTGGCGGCCTCGGCCAGCGTTGGACCGCTGGCCGTGATCGAAGACGATGCCGAGATCGGCGAGCGGGTATTGGTCGGACCGGGATGCATCGTGCAGCGAGGCGCGCGCGTCGGTGCCGACACCAAGCTGCTGTCGCGGGTCAGCCTGTATGCCGGTGTGACCTTGGGAAAGCGCTGCACTCTGCACGCGGGCGCCGTGATCGGCGCCGACGGCTTCGGCTTCGCGCCGGATGCGGGGACTTGGGTGAAGGTGCCGCAGGTGGGCAGCGTGCTGATCGGTGATGACGTGGAGATCGGCGCCAACACCACCATCGATCGGGGCGCCATTGATGATACCGTTGTCGAGAACGGGGTCAAATTGGACAATCAGATCCAGGTAGGCCACAACGTGACCATCGGCGCGCACACGGCCATTGCAGCGTGCACCGGGATCTCGGGCAGCACGGTGATAGGAAAGCGCTGCATGATCGGCGGTGATGTCGGTTTTGCCGGGCATTTGACGATTGCGGATGACGTGGTCGTGACCGGGTGCACCTTGGTCAGTGCCTCGATCAAGCAACCCGGCAGCTACTCGAGCGGCATGCCGGCCGTGGAAACCCGAAAGTGGCGGCGCTTGGTCGCGCATTTTCGGCGGCTGGACACACAGGAGCGATGATGACGGAATCCGGGAGTTTGGATATCGAGGCGATCATGCGGCAATTGCCGCATCGCTACCCCTTCCTGCTGGTGGATCGGGTGCTCGAATGCGTGGCTGGGAAGCACGTCATCGCGCTCAAGAACGTGACTTTCAACGAGCCGTTTTTTCAGGGACATTTTCCGCACCGGCCGGTGATGCCCGGCGTGCTCATCATCGAGGCCTTGGCCCAGGCCTCCGGCATCCTCGCATTCAAGACGGCCAAGGTCATCCCCAACGAGAACACGCGCTTCTATTTCGTGGCGATCGACAACGCGCGGTTTCGCAAACCCGTCGAACCGGGCGACCAGGTGATCCTGAAAGTAACGTTGAAACGCGCGTTCAAGGGCATTTGGAAATTTCACGGCGTGGCGGAGGTCGATGGCAAGGAAGTGGCATCGGCTGAAATGATGGTGGCGCCCGAGGCCAAGGGATCCGTGCCGAACGGAGATGCCGGATGATCGATCCGCGGGCGGTGATATCGCCGCAAGCGCAAATCGCGGCGGACGTGGTCATCGGGCCGTTTACCGTGATCGGTGCGGACGTGATCATCGGCGCGGGCACCTGGATCGGACCGCACGCCGTGATCAACGGTCCGACGCGCATCGGCACGCACAACAAGATCTACCAATTCGCTTCCCTGGGCGATGCGCCGCAGGACAAGAAGTACAACGGCGAACCGACGCTTCTGCAAATCGGCGATCGCAATGTATTTCGCGAATCGGTTACCGTGAATCGCGGCACCACCCACGACAAGGGCGTAACAAGCATCGGCAACGACAATCTGCTGATGGCGTATTCGCATGTCGCGCATGATTGCCAGCTGGGCGATCAGATCGTGATGGCAAACTGCGCCACCCTGGGCGGCCATGTCGAAGTCGGCGATTGGGTGACCATGGGTGGATTGTCGGCGGTGCATCAGTACACCAAGGTGGGTGCGTACTGCTTCATCGCGCACAATGCCGCCGTGACCCGTGATGTTCCACCCTATGTCATGGCAGTGGGCCGGCCGGCCGTGCCGCACAGCGTCAACTCGATCGGCTTGCAGCGTCGCGGCTTCACACCCGCGCAGATCCTGAACATACGCCGCGCCTACCGGCTGTTGTATCGCTCGGGACTGAAGCTCAAGGCAGCCCTGGAGGAGCTCGAGAAGGCCGCCCTGACCCAGGCGGAGATCCGGCCGTTCGTCGAATTCATCAAGCGCAGCGAACGCAGCATCGTACGGTAATGACTGGCGCAGCTAGCCGAAGGTCGGCCCCTCTGCGCGTGGGTCTGGTGGCGGGGGAAGCGTCGGGCGATACCCTGGGTGCCGATCTCATCAAGGCGATGAACAAAATTGCTCCAGGCACGCAATTTTACGGGGTGGCCGGGCCAAAAATGCAGGCGGCGGGATGCGAGAGCTGGGAGCCGGCGGAATCGCTGGCGGTGATGGGACTGTTCGAGGTGCTGCGCGATCTGCCGCGCCTGCTCAAGCTGCTGGCGCGCATCCGGCGCATGTTTTTGACGGCGCGGCCGGATGTGTTCGTCGGCATCGACGCGCCGGACACGAACTTGAGATTGGCGCGCAGCTTGCACGCCGCCGGAATTCCCACGGTGCAGTACGTCAGTCCGCAGGTGTGGGCATGGCGGCAGGGACGCGCGCGCAGCATGCGACGGGCGGTGGATCTGGTGCTGTGCCTGCTGCCGTTCGAGAAGCGCTTTTACGATGAGCACGGCATAGCCGCCGAATTTGTCGGCCACCCGCTCGCGGATGCCATTCCCGACACGGTGGACCGCGGAGCGGCGAGACTTGCTTTGGGCCTGGATGCGAAGTCGAGCGTGGTTGCGCTGCTGCCGGGCAGCCGGCGAGGCGAGGTGGCGCGCCTGGCGCCGGACTACGCACGCATAGCCACCTGGCTGGCCGCGCGGCGGCCTGAACTCAAATTCGTCGCGCCGATGGCGAGCGCCGCGACGCGCAAGATCTTTTCACAGGTGCTCGCGCGGGATGCGCCCGGGCTGAACGTGCGGCTGATCGATGGTCAGGCAACCACCGCGCTGATCGCAGCGGATGTGGTGCTGGTGGCCTCGGGCACCGCGAGCCTGGAGGCCGCTCTTTGCAAGCGCCCCATGGTGGTCGTCTACCGGCTGGGAAAGCTGACCGCGCAGGTGCTGACGCGGCTGAATCTGGTCAAAGCCAAGTTTTTTGCGCAACCAAATCTACTTGCAGATCGTCGCGTCGTCGGCGAGTATTTTCAGGACCAGATTGTCCCGGCGTCGATCGGAGCAGAGCTCTTGATGTGGCTAGACGATACTGAGCGGCGCAGCGCCTTGGAGCGGGAGTTCTCGCGCATTCACGCCGAGCTGCGCCTCGGCGCCGGTGCGCGCGCCGCGCAGGCGATCATCAACCTTGTGAATACCCGCCAAGTCCTTAAGGAGCCTGCATAAATGCGGCGGGTTGCCGGCATCGATGAGGCGGGACGCGGCCCTCTGGCCGGGCCGGTGGTGGCTGCCGCGGTCATCTTGCGTGCGCGAAGGCCCATCGAGGGTGTTGCGGATTCCAAGGCGCTGACGCCCGAAGAGCGCAGCCGCTTGAGCCTCATCATCCGGCGCGATGCCCTGTGTTTTGGCATCGGCTGGGCGGACCACGCGGAAATTGACGCGTTGAATATCCTGCAGGCGACCTTTCTTGCCATGCGCCGCGCGCTGCTGGCGATGACCTTGATGCCGGATCACCTGCTCATCGACGGCAACCGGCTGCCCAATGTCAACGGGTTGGGCAAGCGCTTGACGGCGCGTGCCATCATTGATGGCGATGTCACAGAGCCTGCCATCAGCGCCGCCTCCATTCTGGCTAAGACAGCCAGAGATAGTTATATGAATCATATGGATACAATTTATCCTGAATACTCCTTCGCAACTAACAAAGGCTATGCGACGCCCGATCACCAGCGGCGGCTCGTCCTGCATGGCCCCTGTCCCTTGCATCGACTCTCCTTCGAGCCGGTGCGCCTGGCCGTGCGCGCCTAAGCCGTGACGGCATTTGTCCATTTGCGGGTGCACACCGAGTACTCGCTGCTCGACGGCATCGTGCGCGTGCCGGAATTGATGGCGGCCGTCGCCGCGGCGGGCATGCCCGCTGTGGCCTTGACCGATCAAAGCAATTTGTTTGCCATGGTGAAGTTCTACAAGGAAGCGCAAGTTGCGGGGGTCAAGCCCTTGATCGGCGTCGATGCCTGGGTCCGGGAGCCGGGCGAGCACGCCGCACCATCGCGCGTGGTGTTTCTTTGCCAGAATCTCACTGGCTACCGCAATCTCACGCAGCTGGTAACGCGTTCCTATCTTGAAGGCCAGCAGCGCGGAGTGCCGATGCTGGATCGCGGCTGGATCAGCTTTGAAACGCTGCAGGGATTGATCGTTTTGTCGGGCGGCAGCGAAGGCGATATCGGCCAGGCCATTGCACGCGGACGGGACGATGAAGCGGAGCGCAATCTGCAGCGCTGGCAGGCGCTGTGCGGCGATCGGTTTTATCTCGAGGTGCAGCGCACCGGCCGGGCGGGCGAGGAGATCATCTCGGATGGCGTCATGGAGCTCGCGCGCTCGCGCGGCGTGGCGGCGGTCGCAACCAACGACGTTCGATTCCTGGCACGCAGCGAATTCGAGGCGCATGAGGCGCGCGTGTGCATTCATGACGGCATGCTGCTGACGGACGCGAGCCGGCGGCGGCGCTACTCCGAAGAGCAGTATCTGAAAACTCCGGCGGAAATGCTCGAGCTGTTCAGCGACGCTCCGGAACTGCTGGTCAATACGCTCGAGGTTGCGAAGCGCTGCTCCTTGGAAATCCGACTGGGCGCCTCGATTCTGCCCGCCTACCCCGTGCCCGCGGGCCGCAGCACCGAGGAGTTTCTGCGCGAATCCTCGCGGGACGGCCTGCGCGCGCGCTTAGGCAAGAATCGCGCGGTTGCCGCCGCGCCCGCCGCCGCTTACGAGGCCCGGCTGGATCTCGAACTTGGCGTCATCTGCAGCATGGGATTCGCCGGCTATTTCTTGATCGTGGCCGATTTCATTCGTTGGGCGCGCGAGCACGGCGTGCCGGTGGGTCCGGGGCGCGGATCCGGAGCGGGATCATTGGTGGCCTATGTGCTTGGCATCACGGATTTGGATCCCATCGAGCATGATCTTCTGTTCGAACGCTTCTTGAATCCCGAACGCGTGTCGATGCCGGATTTCGACGTGGATTTTTGCATGGAGGGACGCGACCGGGTCATCGAGTACGTCGCCAACAAATATGGCCGCGACCGGGTTTCGCAAATCATCACCTACGGCACGCTGGCCGCCAAGGCGGTGGTGCGCGACGTGGGCCGGGTGCTCGGACACCCGTACGGATTTGTCGACAAGATCGCGAAGCTGATTCCGATGGAAATCGGCATGACGCTGGACAGGGCCCTGGAGCAGGAGGAAGAGCTCAAGCGCCTGTACCAGGCTGAAGCCGAGATTCGCGACCTCATCGATCTGGCGCGTGTTCTCGAGGGTCTGGCGCGCAATGCCGGCACCAATGCCAGCGGTGTGGTCATTGCGCCGTCGGTTCTCACCGACTTCACGCCGCTGTACTGCGAAGAGGGCAGCAGCACGCCGGTGACGCAATTCGACAAGGACGATGTCGAGGCGGCAGGCCTGGTCAAATTCGATTTTCTCGGACTGCGCACGCTCACCATCATCGATTGGGTGGTGCGCGACATCAACACGCAGCGCGCGGCCGCGGGCGAGCCGGTGCTGATCATGAACGCGCTGCCGATGGATGACGCGCCGACCTATGCCTTGCTCAAGAGCACGCGAACCACGGCGGTATTCCAGCTCGAATCGCGCGGCATGAAGGATTTGATCCGGCGGCTGCAGCCCGACCGATTCGGCGACATCGTGGCGCTGGTGGCGCTGTTCCGCCCCGGGCCGCTGCAATCGGGCATGGTGGAGGATTTCATCGCGCGCAAGCACGACACCAGCGGCGCCACCATCGACTACCTGCACCCCGATTTGAAGAGTGTTCTCGAGGCCACCTACGGCGTGATTCTGTATCAGGAACAGGTGATGCAGATCGCGCAGATACTGGCCGGCTACACCCTGGGCGGCGCGGATCTCCTGCGCCGCGCGATGGGCAAGAAGAAGCCCGAGGAGATGGCGAAGCAGCGTTCGGTGTTCGTCAGCGGCGCGGTCGCCCGCGGCGTTCGCGAAGCCCAAGCCACGCATATCTTCGATCTGATGGAGAAGTTCGCGGGCTACGGTTTCAACAAATCGCATTCGGCGGCCTATGCGCTGCTGTCGTATCAAACGGCATGGCTCAAGGCGCACTATCCGGCGGCGTTCATGGCGGCGGTGCTGTCCTCCGACATGGATCGCACCGACAAGGTGGTCACCTTGATCGATGAATGCTCGGCGATGGAACTCACCGTGCTGCCGCCCGATGTCAACGAGTCGGTGTATGCGTTTCGCGTCGCCGGTGCGCGCTGCATCCGCTACGGGATGGGCGCCATCAAGGGCGTGGGTGCCTCCGCCGTCGAAGCCATCATCGAGGAGCGTGAACGGGGAGGGGCATTCAAGAGCCTGCCGGATCTTTGCCGGCGCATCGATTTGCAGCGCGTGAACCGGCGCGTATTCGAAGCGCTGATCCGTTCCGGGAGCCTGGACAAGATCGGGATCAATCGCGCGAGCCTTGCAGCGGAGCTTGATCGGGCGATGCATCTTGGCGAACAGAATTCGCGCGCCTTGAGCGTCGGGCAGGTGGACTTGTTCGGCTTGAGCGCGGCCGAGAATACCGTGCTGACCGAGTGGTCCGATGCGCAGCGTCTGGCCGGAGAGCGCGAGACTCTGGGGCTGTTCTTGAGCGGGCACCCGATCACTCCCTACGAACCGGATTTGAAATTCTTGGTAAGCGCCCGCCTCGCTGATGTGGGCGGCCCCAAGCCGGCCGCCGCCGCCGAGGGCGCGCGGGCTTGGCTGGCCGGCAAGGCCACCACGGTCGCCGGCCTGGTACTGGAAATCCGCAGACGCCCCAACCGGGTCACTTTGATTCTGGACGACCGCACCGCTCGCCTGGAGGTCGGCCTGTACGAGGAAGTTTTCCAGCAACACCGCGACATCATCGCCAAGGACGCGATATTGATCGTCGATGGTACGCTGCGCTTCGATGATTTCATCGAAGCATGGCGCCTGCAGGCAAAATCGCTCATGGATATCGACCGGGCGCGCGAGCGCTATGCGCGGCGGCTCTGGCTTAAGTGGCCCGCGGAATTCGACGGGCCGCACGGCATGAACCGCCTCGAACAATTGCTGAAACCCTACCTGCGCGGGCCCTGCGGCGTTAGCGTGGCGGTAAACCGCGATGATTACTGCGGAAAGGTTAATCTCTCGGACGCGTGGTCGGTGCATGCCTCGCGGGCCCTGCTCGACAAATTGACCGAGTTAGTGGGGCGGGAGGGATGGTATTTGGTGTATGGTCCGCGAAACGATGTGCGTGGCGAGGAAACCAGTTCATGGCGATGAATTTTCTGGAATTCGAACAACCGATCGCAGAGCTTGAGGCGAAGATCGAGGAGCTGAAATTCATCGGCTCCGATTCGAGCGTCAACATCTCGGAAGAGATCAAGCGCTTGCAGACCAAGAGCCGGGCGCTCACCACCAGCATTTTTGCCAATCTTACGCCGTGGCAAATCACGCAATTGGCGCGCCATCCGCAGCGTCCGTATACGCTGGACTATGTGGCGATGATTTTCAGCGACTGGCAGGAACTGCACGGCGATCGCATGTACAGCGACGACCTGGCGATCGTCGGCGGGCTGGCACGGCTTGAAGGCACGCCGGTGATGCTGATCGGGCATCAAAAGGGCCGCGACACCAAGGAGCGGGTGCGCCGCAATTACGGCATGCCGAAACCCGAGGGCTATCGCAAGGCGCTGCGCTTGATGCGCATGGCCGAGCGCTTCCGTATTCCGGTGATCACCCTGATCGACACGCCGGGCGCCTATCCCGGGATCGGCTCGGAAGAGCGCGGCCAAAGCGAAGCCATCGCGCGCAACTTGTTCGAGATGTCGCATCTGGCTGCGCCGGTGTTGAGCGTGGTCATCGGCGAGGGCGGGTCGGGCGGAGCGCTGGCGATCGGCGTCTGCGACCGGCTGATCATGCTGCAATTCAGCGTGTACTCGGTGATTTCGCCGGAGAGCTGCGCCTCCATTCTGTGGAAGAGCACCGACAAGAAGGAGGTCGCAGCCGATGCCATGGGCGGCACCGCGGAGCGGCTTGCCAAGCTCGGGCTGGTCGATGAAGTGCTGAAGGAGCCGCACGGCGGCGCGCATCGCGACCCGCAGGCGATGGCCGAAACCCTCAAGCAGAGCATGATCAAAAATCTGACCGAGCTGCGCAATCAGCCGGTGACGCAGCTGCTCGATGCGCGTCAGGCCCGCCTGCGCGGCTTCGGCGCCTATCACGACGCGTAACGATGGTTTTTTCCGCGGCATCCCTGCACGCGGTCCTCGACGCCCACGTTCCGCAGCAAGCCCGCGGGTTGGTGGTGGCGTTGAGCGGCGGCGCGGATTCCGCAGCGCTGCTCGGCGCGGCGGCCGCTCTCGGCGCGAATTTCCGCGGTCTGCCGGTGCGCGCGGTGCACATCGACCACGGATTGCAGGCCGCTGCGGCGGAATTTCGTGCATCTTGCGCAGCGCTGTGCGATCGCTTGAGCGTGCCGCTGACGATCATTTCCATCAGCGTTGACGCGCCGGCCGGCACCTCCCTCGAGGCGGCGGCACGCGATGCGCGCTATCAGGCTCTGGCAACCGCGCTTGCACCCCGGGAGTGTCTGCTCACCGCGCATCATCGCGAGGATCAGGCGGAGACCTTGTTGCTGCAGGCCTTGCGCGGCGCCGGCGTCAAGGGGCTATCGGCCATGCCGATCTGCCGCATCCTGGGATTGGGATGGCACGTACGCCCGCTGCTCGACGTGCCGCAAAGCGAACTGCTCCGCTTCGGCGCGCACCTGGCGGGACTGAAATCGCCCGACCCCATGAACCAGGATTTGCGTTTCGATCGCAGCTTCCTGCGCGGGCAGATCTGGCCCATGCTCGTTGAGCGCTGGCCCGGGGCGGGGCTTGCGTTGTCGCGCACCGCCCGGCACATGGCGGAGGCGCAAGTACTGCTCGACGCTGCGGCCGCCGCCAATTTATCAAGCCTGCGTGACGGCGAGGCGCTGCTGGTGCCGGGATTGCGGGCGCTGCCGCCCTTGCAACGCTTGAACGCCGTGCGCTTCTGGCTGTGCGAAGCGGAGGTGGACGCGCCGTCGGCGGCCCGCTTGAGCGAGGCACTGCGCCAGGTGCTTGAAGCCGAAGCCGATCAGCTGCCGGCCGTCGTGTGGGGCAGCAGCGCATTGCGCCGTTATCGGCATCGATTGTTCCTCACCGCCGCCGCTCCACCGCGCCTGGAAGCGCCCCGGCACTGGGCGGTTGGCGCAGGCTCGCGGCTCGATCTGGGACCTGAGTTGGGCAGCCTCACGTGGGTTCCGCAAACCGGCGGCATCGCGGCCGAGCGCTTGCCTGAAAGCCTGATCGTGCGCCGGCGCAACGGCGGTGAAACACTGAAACCGAAGCCCACCGCCCGCACACAGAGCGTCCAGCACCTCTGCCAATCGCGGGGCGTGCTGCCGTGGATGCGCGATGCGCTGCCGCTGATATTTGCCGGCGATGCACTGATCGCCGTCGCGGATTTGTGGGAGGACGCGCACTGCAGCGCCGCCGCGGGCTCGCCGGGACTTGCTGTGGAATGGCGCGACGCGCCTGTCATCGTGTAATTGATTTGTCGGGGTGCCCGCGTTCTGGTATTCTGAACTCCCGTCGAATTCCCATTGTTCCCATTGGCTTCGTTTGATTGCGCTTGAGTTGGCGCACAAACGTTTAATCGGCGGTGCCTACATGACCAGATTTGTTTTCGTCACCGGCGGCGTCGTTTCATCGCTGGGTAAAGGCATTGCCTCGGCGTCCCTTGGCGCCATCCTGGAGGCTCGCGGCCTGAAAATCAGCATGGTGAAGCTGGATCCCTACATCAACGTGGATCCGGGCACCATGAGCCCCTTTCAGCACGGCGAAGTATTCGTCACCGCGGACGGCACGGAGACCGACCTGGATCTCGGCCATTACGAGCGCTTCGTGCGCACCACCACGGGCCGCAACAGCAATTTCACCACCGGCAGGATCTACGAGCGCGTCATCGCCAAGGAGCGGCGCGGCGACTATCTGGGCGCCACCGTGCAGGTGATTCCGCATATCACCGATGAAATCAAGCACCGCATCCGCCTGGGCGCCGGCGATTCCGATGTCTGCATGGTGGAAATCGGCGGCACGGTCGGCGACATCGAGTCGCTGCCGTTTCTCGAGGCGATTCGACAGATGGGCGTGGAACTCGGGCGCAATCATGTGCTGTACATGCATTTGACGCTGGTGCCCATCGTGGGCGGTTCGGGCGAGATCAAGACCAAGCCCACCCAGCATTCGGTGAAGGAACTGCGCGGCATCGGCATTCAGCCGGACATCCTGCTGTGCCGCTGCCTGCAGTCGCTTCCCGATGAACAGCGCCGCAAGATCGCGCTGTTCACGAACGTCGAGGAACGCGCCGTGATCTCCGCGGTGGATTCCGACGATATCTACAAGATTCCGATGCTGCTGCACGAGCAGGATCTGGACGACATCGTCATCGACAAGCTGCGCCTGGACGCGCCGCCCACCGATCTCTCCGAGTGGCGCGCGGTGGTCGCCGCCAAGCAGAATCCGGAAGCGGTGGTGGATATCGGCATGGTCGGCAAGTACGTGCAGATTCGCGACTCGTATATTTCCCTGAACGAGGCGCTGATGCATGGTGGCATCAAGACCCGCACCCGGGTCAACATTCATTATTTCGAATCGCAGGATATCGAGCGCACCGGCCCATCGGCGCTGCAAAAAATGGACGCCATACTGGTGCCGGGCGGATTCGGCGACCGCGGCATCGAAGGAAAAATTCAGGCGATTCGCTTCGCACGGGAAAATGCCATTCCCTATCTCGGCATCTGTCTCGGTATGCAGCTCGCCATCGTGGAATTTGCGCGCAACGTGCTGGCTCTCAAGGGCGCCAACAGTACCGAGTTCGATCGCGCCACGAATCATCCGGTGATCGCCTTGATCACCGAATGGCAGGATCTGGAGCGCGGCCAGCAGGTGCGCGACGAGAAATCGGATCTCGGCGGCAGCATGCGCCTCGGGGCTCAGGAGGCGAAATTGATCCCGGGTTCTTTGGCGCGCGCGATATACGGCAGAGAGTCGATTTTCGAGCGTCACCGCCACCGCTATGAATTCAACAATCACTATCTGGACGAGCTGACCGCGGCCGGCTTCACCTTCTCGGGTTTTTCCGCCGATGGATTGGTGGAGTTCATCGAGCTGCGCTCGCATCCGTGGTTTGTCGCCAGCCAGTTCCATCCGGAGTTCACCTCGACACCCCGCGATGGGCATCCGCTGTTCGCCGGCTTCGTGCGCGCCGCGCGCGAGTATCGCGCCGCGCTGCAGCCCGGCCGCGCAACGGCGTGAAGGCGGGAGTTTCCGCATGAGCGGGCCGTGCCCATGAAATTGGCCTCCTTTGAGGTCGGGCAGGACCGTCCGTTCTTTTTGATTGCCGGCCCCTGCGTCATCGAAAGCGCGAGCTTGGTGGTCGATGTGGCGGGGCGCCTGAAGGAAATGACCGCGGCGCTCAAGATCCCGTTCATCTTCAAGGCCTCGTTCGACAAGGCCAATCGATCGTCGCGCGCAAGCTTCAGAGGGCCGGGATTGGCCTCGGGTCTTAAGGCCCTCGAGCAGGTGCGCGAACAGATAGGCGTGCCGGTTCTCACCGATGTGCACGAAGATACCCCGCTCGGCGAAGTGGCGGCAGTGGTCGATGTTTTGCAGACGCCGGCCTTTCTCTGCCGCCAGACCAACTTCATCGTTGCGGTCAGCTCCCTGGGCAAACCCGTGAACATCAAGAAGGGCCAGTTCCTGTCGCCGTGGGAAATGCAGAACGTCGTCGACAAGGCACGCTCCACCGGCAACGCGCAGATCATGGTCTGCGAGCGGGGCTTTTCCTTCGGCTACAACAATCTGGTCTCGGACATGCGCTCGCTGGCGGTGATGCGCGCCACCGGCTGTCCGGTGGTGTTCGACGCCACGCACTCGGTGCAGCTGCCCGGCGGCAAGGGCGACTCCTCCGGCGGGCAGCGCGAGTTCGTTCCGGTGCTGGCGCGCGCCGCGGTGGCGGCCGGAGTGGCCGGAATTTTCATGGAGACGCATCCGGATCCGGCCAAGGCCCTGTCGGACGGCCCGAACGCCTGGCCGTTGGATCGCATGAAATCGCTCCTGGGCACGCTCAAGGAATTAGACATTGCGGTGAAGAAACAGCCCTTCGAGGAATCATTGCTATGAGCCGGATCGTCGACGTTCGCGGCCGCCAAATCATCGATTCACGCGGCAACCCGACGGTGGAAGCGGACGTGGTGCTGGAGTCCGGCGTCATGGGCCGGGCCGCGGTTCCGTCCGGCGCATCGACCGGTTCGCGCGAGGCCGTTGAATTGCGCGATGGCGATATGCAGCGCTTCGGCGGCAAGGGCGTGCTCAAGGCGGTGGGCGCCGTCAATGGACCGATTCGCGAGTCCGTTACCGGCGCCGACGCACAGGATCAATCCGGCCTCGATGCCAGGATGATCCGCTTGGACGGCACCGATGCCAAATCGAAGTTGGGCGCCAATGCGATTCTGGCGGTTTCCCTGGCGGCAGCTCACGCCGCCGCTCGCGACCGCGGATTACCCCTGTACCGGTATTTGGCCGGCAACCGCGAGGTGACGCTGCCGGTGCCGATGATGAACATCATCAACGGTGGGGCGCATGCCGACAACAGCGTCGACATCCAGGAGTTCATGATTCTGCCCCTGGGGGCGCCGTCGTTGTCGGAGGCGCTGCGCTACGGCGCCGAAGTGTTTCACACGTTGAAGAAGGTGCTGCATGGCAAGGGTTTGAATACCGCGGTCGGCGATGAGGGGGGCTTCGCGCCCGATCTGCCCTCCAACGAGGCGGCCATCACCACGATATTGGAGGCCATCGACAAGGCCGGTTACCGGGCCGGCAAGGATATTTATCTGGGACTGGACGCCGCCAGCACCGAATTCTTCAAGGATGGGATGTACACACTGTCGTCCGAAGGCCGCAAATTCAATTCCTCGGAGTTTGCCGACTATCTTGCGGGATTGGTTGCGAAATACCCCATCGTGTCGATCGAGGACGGCATGAGCGAAGGCGACTGGGACGGCTGGGCGATTCTTACCGCCAAGCTGGGGAAAAAGGTTCAGCTCGTGGGCGACGATATTTTCGTGACCAACACCAAGATCTTCGCCGAGGGCATCGCCAAGAAAATCGCCAATGCCATCCTCGTCAAACCCAATCAGATCGGTACGCTGAGCGAAACCCTGGCGGCAATCGACATGGCAGCCGCGGCCAGGTATGCCGCGGTCATCTCGCATCGTTCCGGAGAGACCGAGGATGCAACGATCGCCGACATCGCGGCGGCGACCAGTGCGACGCAGATCAAAACCGGCTCGATGTCGCGCTCGGATCGAATGGCCAAGTACAACCAGCTGCTGCGGATCGAGGGCGAACTGAAGGACAAGGCCAGGTACCCAGGCAGGAGCGCATTGTCGGTACCAATCTCTTAAGAGTTCGTGCTAAGCTCCTGTCCCCATGAGGATTTTCGCCGCCATTTTGTGTGCAGCACTGGTCTTGCTGCAGTACCGCCTATGGATTTCGGACCGAGGGTTTCGCGAGGTGGCGCGCCTGCAGGTCTCGGTCGATGCGCAGCAAGCGGCCAACCGCGAACAGAGTGAACGCAATCGGCAGTTGGCCGCCGAAGTCAACAATCTGAAGGGTGGTGTCACCGCGCTCGAAGAACGAGCACGCAGCGAATTGGGCATGGTTGGCGCCAGCGAGACTTTTTATCAGGTCGTGGCACCCAGCACTCCGGCTCCGGCTGCACCCGCTCGCGCTGTTGCCGCCCGCGCTGGGGTCGCTCGTACGGTTTCCGCTCGCGCGGAATGAGCGCGCCCGCGGAGCGCCGAGTCTGGGCGATAGTTCCGGCCGCGGGCCGCGGCGAGCGCTTCGCATCGGCAACTCACGGCCTGCCCAAGCAATACACTCCGCTCCTCGGTCGTAGCGTACTGGAATGGTCGCTGCGCGCGCTGCTGGCGGAGCCGCGCGTGCACGCCATCGTGGTGGTGCTGGCGGCCAATGATGCGCACTGGCCAGGGATTCGCGCCAAACTGAATTCGCCGAAGTTGCTGAGCACGATTGGCGGCGCCCAGCGTCAGGATTCGGTGATGAACGGCCTCGATTATCTGCTGCCGCAGGCGCATGCCGAGGATTGGATTCTGGTGCATGATGCCGCGCGGCCCTGCTTGAGCGGCGAGGATCTTACCAAGCTGATCTCTGCACTGGATGGTGCGCCCGGCAACCTGGGAGGCGCAGCGGCTGGGGCGGTGCTGGCGGCGCCCATTGTTGATACCGTCAAACGTGAGCGGGGGCAGGCAGGGGTGGAAACCGTGGATCGCACGGGGCTGTGGCGGGCGTTGACGCCGCAGGTGTTCGGCTTTGCGCAGCTGCGCCAGGCGCTTAAGGACGCGGCCCGCGCCGGGACCCAAGTGACCGATGAGGCGCAGGCGCTCGAGCGGGCGGGATTGCGGCCGATGCTGGTGCGCGGCTCGCCCTTCAACATCAAGGTGACGCGCGTCGAGGACTTAGGCATGGCCGCGGAAATTTTGCAATTGGCGGAGAGCGGGCAGATGCGTGTCGGACAAGGCATGGACGTACACGCGTTCGGCGCGGGCGACCACGTGATCCTCGGCGGCGTGCGCATCGCGCATCCATTCGGGGTGATTGCCCATTCGGACGGCGACGTCGTGATTCACGCGCTGTGCGATGCATTGCTCGGAGCAATGGGCGACGGCGATATCGGCCAGCATTTTCCAGACAGCGATCCCCGCTACCGGGGCGCCGACAGCCGCGTGTTTCTGCGCGTGGTCGCGGAGCGTATGCGTGCCGCAGGGCTGCATCTCGTCAACGCGGACGTGACCGTGCTTGCCGAAGCGCCGCGCATTGCCGCGCATCGCGGCGCGATGTCGGCAAATCTCGCCGCCGACCTGCAGGTGCCGGCGCGGCTCATCAACATCAAAGCCACCACCACCGAGCGGTTGGGATTCATCGGGCGCAAGGAAGGCCTGGCGGCGCTGGCCTCGGTGCTGCTGTCGCGCTGAAGCGCGTCAGCCGCGAAGCAGGACGTAGACTGCGCCGGTGCCGCCGTCGATCGCACGCGCGGACGTGAACGCCATCACATCCATGTGCCGGCGCAGCCAGAGGTCGACCGCGATTTTGAGCACCGGCCCGCGCGCACCTGATCGATAGCCTTTGCCGTGGATGATGCGCACGCAGCGGCGTCCGGAGTCGCGGCTGCGCGCGATGAAATCGGCCATAGAATCGCGCGCCGCTGTTTGATTCAAGCCATGCAAATCCAGTTCGTCCTCGGCAGGGTACAGCCCGCGCCGCAACCGGCGCATCACCTGCGGGCGCAAGCCGGCGCGTTGAAAAGACAGCGCCGCCCCGCCGGCGGCGAATTGCGGCGTCGAAGCTGCGGCGTCCGGTGTGGCGATCAAAGGCATCAGTTCGTCGAGATTTTCCGCGTCGCTCCGTGCCGGTCTGCGGCGACGCGCATGGGATCTCGGTTTTGCGATACCGGCAAGCGGCGCCTGGGCCAACGGCTTGACGTCGCGAACCGCCGCGCGAAATTCGCTGGTCTCGGCTGCCGCATTATGTTCGGCGCCGAGGCCGGGAATGTTTTTTTTGCCCATGGTGAAGTTTGCGTCGGCTATCCGGGTATCCAGCGTTACAGTATAGTCCGCACGGCGACACCCGCCAGCGCGGCGCAGGCTGTGAATCAGTTGAAGATCCTTCTTTCCAATGACGACGGCTACCGGGCCGAGGGCTTGGCGGCACTCGGGCGGGCAATGCGGCCCTTGGGGGCCGTCACCGTGGTGGCTCCCGACCGCAACCGCAGCGGCGCAAGCAATTCCCTGACTCTGGACGTTCCGGTGCGCGCCACGCGGTATGACACGGATGCCTACTACGTCAACGGCACGCCGACGGATTGCGTGCATCTGGCAATTTCGGGATTGTTCGAGTTCGAGCACGACATCGTGGTGTCGGGCGTGAACGACGGCGCCAATCTCGGCGACGACACGCTGTACTCCGGTACGGTCGCCGCCGCCGTCGAAGGCCGCTTTCTGGGATTGCCGGCCATCGCCGTATCGCTGTGCCTGACGCCGGACAGCCCGCGCAATTTTGACCTCGCCGCGGATCTCGCGGCGCAGCTGGTGCGGCGCATGGCGCAAGATCCTCTGCATGGTCCGGAGGAGGGACCGGTAATCCTCAATGTCAATGTGCCGGATTTGCCGGACGGGCAATTGCGCGGCATCAAGGTCACAAGACTGGGAAACCGGCATCGCGCCAAGCCCATCGTCAGGGTGCAGGATCCTCGCGGCCGCGACGTATACTGGGTGGGAAACGCCGGCGCAGGACAGGATGCGGGGCCCGGCACGGACTTTCACGCCGTTGCCGAGGGCTTTGCATCCATCACTCCGCTGCAAATCGATTTGACCCGCCATGCGGCGCTCTCGGACCTCAAGCGGTGGCTCGATCTTGACTAGCTTCATGGAAGGCCCACGCCTCAGCGGCATCGGCATGACGTCGGCGCGCACCCGCGAGCGGCTGGTGCAGCGGCTGCAGGAACAGGGGATCGCCGATTTGCGAATTCTTGATCGCATCCGCAATGTGCCGCGGCATCTGTTCATGGACGAGGCCCTGGCCAGCCGCGCCTATGAGGACACCGCGCTGCCCATCGGTTTCGGTCAGACCATCTCGCAACCCTACGTGGTCGCACGCATGACCGAGGCGCTGCTGGCAGCCGGAGATGTACACAAGGTGTTGGAGATCGGGACCGGCTGCGGCTATCAATCCGCGGTGCTGTCGCCGCTGATCAAGGAGCTCTACACCATTGAGCGCATCGCGAGTCTCCTCGGCAGAGCGCGGCGCACTTTGCGTGAACTGCGAATTCGCAATGTCCACTTTCGTCATGACGATGGCAGCGTGGGTTGGCCGGCGCGCGCGCCGTTTGATGGAATACTGTTGACGGCGGCGCCGCAAGCCGTGCCGCCGGCCCTGTTCGAGCAGCTAAGAGTGGGCGGGCGGCTGATAGCGCCCGTGGGACCCGACGGGCGGCAGGAACTCATTCTTTATACCAAGGGCGAGAACCGGGTTGACCGCCAATCCTTGTGCGCGGTGAGTTTCGTACCCTTGGTTTCGGGATTGCAGCCTTAAGTTGCGCTTGCTGCGGTTGAGTTGTGCACTGACCTTAAGCTGCCTGCTGCTCGGTGCATGCGAGACCGTTCGCGAAAATCAAAACATCTACGTGGTGCAACCTCACGACACGCTGTACAGCATCGCCTGGCGCTTCGATCTCGACTATCACGACGTGGCGCGCTGGAACAACATCGGCCCCGAATTTCGAATCGCCGTCGGTCAGAACTTGGTACTCAGCGGCGCCGCGGCGCCGGCGCCGGCACCGCAAGCGCCGAGCGGCGCACATGAGCTTAACGTAGGACGCTCCCCGCCGCCGGCAACGAGCAGCCAAAGCTTGCGAGCGGGCGGCGCGGGCAGCTCAGTCCCGCAGAAGTGGCTGTGGCCCACCGCGCATCCGTCGCCGCCCATCCCGGTGCCCGGCGGCGGCATTCTTCTGTCGGGACAGGTGGGTCAGGAGATTCACGCGGCCTGCGCGGGTCGAGTGGTTTACTCCGGCAGCGGACTTCGCAGCTATGGAAATTTGATCATCATCAAACACTCGGAGAATCTGCTTTCCGCCTACGCGCACAATCGAGATTCGCTGGTGAGAGATGGCGAGGAAGTATCGGCAGGACAGTTGATCGCACACATGGGAGAAGGCGCGCCTCAAAAACCGGTGCTGTATTTCGAGATTCGCAGAAACGGCAAGCCGATTGATCCTAAGACGGTGCTTCCTGAACTAAAGTGATTTCTTATTTACACGCGTAACTTATTAATAGTAAACATTTTTGCATTTAATCATCTGCATTGTCTGCATCTTGCGACCGGTACTAAACGTATGTTTAACTGTGGCCCCTCGGGATAGTCCATTGCGGGGCGTCAGGCTTACACAAATTGGAACAGAAAAAACAATAAGATCAATAATAAGTAGAATAAATCTCGATAATCCGTTGATTGTGTAATTCCTGCGCCCTGCTATTTTTTTAACCTTCGCTCACGCCAGCAGCAGCGCCACCACGCGCCGTTGCTCGCCGACCAGCACATTGAATGTGCGGCAGGCCGCCCCGGTGTCCATGACTTCGAAGCCAATGCCGGCGCGCAAGAATTGGGCGCCGAAGGAGGCAGCGGGAAAAGTCTGGCGCGCGCCGGTCCCCAGCAGCACGATTTCGGGTTCCAGCGAGAGGATGCGCGACGCATCGACTTCGATGAGTCCGGCGAGGTCTTGAATGTCCGGCTCCGCCAGCAGCGTCGTGGCGCTCAAGATAAGTGCGCCCCGATACCGATTTTCATTGACTTGCAGTTCACCGCCCCGGTAGGCGCGAATGACGTTGGTGCCTGAAGATGAGTCCTGGCTGAATCGCATGCGCTTAAGATACCCAAAACAGCGCGGGAGCGTTTGTGCCAGACCAATATTTTCGCTTTAGCGCGCGCATCCCGGAGCATCCGCAGCGCTCCTTGCTGCTGGAGCAGCTGCTGGCGCGCGCCGCAAGCTTCGCACCCGTGGGCGATTGGCGCGCCGATGCCTTTCGCCTCATCGCGCCGCCTGCTTCAAGCATCCCGGCGGTGGCCGCTGCCGCGCTGTACGCCGACTACGGCGCGATGAATGCGTCCTGGGTTTGCATGGCCACGCCGGTGCACTACCTCGCGGAGATGAACAATGTGCGCCTGGCGCCGGAGGGCATGCTGGCGCTTGGACCTCTCGAAGCCGAGGCGCTGGCGCTGGATTTCAATCGCGTATGGGGCAATTCGGGCACGCGCTTGATGGCGGGCAGGTCCGCCAATCTATACTGCATTTTTGATCGGGCCCTTCAAGTGACGACATGCGACCCCGCGGATGTGGTTGACCGGCATATCGGAGAATATCTGCCGGCCGGCGGCGACGCACCGGTGCTCAAGCAACTGATGAGCGAGATTGAAATGTGGCTGTTCGAACATGCCGTGAATGGCGCGCGCGCGGCGCGGGGATTGCCAGCTATCACCGGCCTGTGGCTGTGGGGCGGCGGCGTGGGTCTTGAGTCGCTGCCGAAGATCCAGGGCTTTTGCAGGGGCGTCGATGTGTTCTTCAACGCCTTCGCCGCCCACCCGCCGGGCGGCGGAGTCATCGTCATGCCGGATGTGCCCGGCAGCGATGCGTGGCAGGATGCGGAGTCGCGATGGCTCACGCCCGCCGTCGCGCAATTGCGCGAAGGTGCCTTATCGCGGCTCGATCTCTCCGCGGGGGCGCGATGCTTCAGCGTGACCGCCCGCGCCGCCTCAAGGTTCTGGCGGCGCCGCAAGCCCTGGTGGGAGTGGTTCGCATGAGTGCCATGGAGATTCGCCGCCGGGCAGGAAGCTGGCCGCAGGACTTTGCAGCACATTTACACCCCGTGCTGCGCCGTGTTTACGCGGCGCGCGGCATACAAAGCGAGTCGGACTTGGACTTATCGCTCGATCGGCTGCTGCCGGTCGGGTCGCTGGATGGCGTCGCTGCGGCGATCGAACTGCTCGCCGCGCATCGCTCGGGCCGGGTGCTGGTGATCGGCGATTTCGATGCCGACGGCGCCACCAGTACGGCCTTGATAGTCAGGGCGCTGCGCGCCATGCAATTTGCGCATGTCGATTTCCTCGTACCCAATCGCTTTCACTACGGCTACGGCTTGACGCCGGAAATCGTGGCGCTGGCGATCACCCGCAGCCCGTCGCTGATCGTCACGGTCGACAATGGCGTATCCAGTGTGGCGGGGGTGGAGGCGGCACGAGCGCAGGGGATACCGGTGCTGGTGACGGATCATCACCTGCCGGGAGCCGAGCTGCCGCGCGCTGCGGCCATCGTGAATCCGAATCTCACCGGCAGCCGATTCCCAAGCCCGGCGCTGGCCGGTGTCGGCGTCGCGTTCTACGTTGCTGCGGCGCTTGCCAAGGCCATCGCCCCGGAGTTCAAGGTTGCGGAGCTGCTTGATTTGGTGGCTCTCGGGACCGTCGCCGATGTGGTGTCCCTGGATCGCAACAATCGCGTACTGGTGTCGCAAGGAATCAGGCGTATCCGCGCGGGCCGGTGCGTCGCCGGTATTCGCGCGCTGCTCGAGTCGGCCGGCCGCCGCATTGCGGATATCACCGCCGCCGACCTGGGATTCGCGGTGGCGCCGCGGCTCAATGCGGCCGGGCGGCTCACCGACATGAGCGTCGGCATTTCCTGCCTGTTGGCCGACGATCCCGGCGAAGCGCAGCGCCTCGCGCAACTGCTCGCGAAACTCAACGAGGAGCGGCGCGAAATCGAGAATCGCATGCAGCTGGGCGCCATTGAACTGGCCGCGGTGGCGGTGCAGGGCGATGCGGGAGTCGAAGCGCTCGGACTCTGCCTTTTTGATGAAAGCTGGCATCAGGGCGTGGTGGGTCTGGTCGCCGGCAGAATCAAGGAGCGGCTGCACCGCCCGGTGATTGCCTTCGCGCGCGCCGAGGATGGCTCGCTGCGCGGTTCGGCGCGCTCGGTGGCGGGCGTGAATATCCGCGATGCCCTCGACAGCATCGCGGCCCGGCATCCCGATCTCATCGACAAATTCGGCGGCCACGCCATGGCGGCCGGCCTGACCTTAAGCGAAGGAAACCTGGGGGCGTTTCGCAGCGCTTTCGCCAACGAAATCGCCGCCCGCGCCGACCTTGATGCGTTGACGGGGGTTATCTACTCGGACGGCGCGTTGACGGCGGAGGAACTGTGCCTCGATACGGCGCGCGCGCTGCGCGCCGCCGGCCCCTGGGGTCAGGGTTTTCCCGAGCCGGTATTCGACGGCGAGTTTTCGATCGTCGATGCAAAAATCGTCGGCGGCAAACACATGAAGATGAATCTTGAGCTGCCCGGCAGCGGCTTGGCTGCGATCGAGGCAATCGCATTCGGGTACGCCGGCGCCGCGCACGAGGCCGGCGCGCCGCTGCCTCGCGGCGCCAAGGTAGAGCTCGCCTATCGTCTCGAGATCAACGAGTATCGCGGCAGCGAGCGGGTGCAATTGAATTGCCAGCATGTGCGCCTAAGCGTTGGTCTCTGATGTGCTAGGATTCGCCGCAATGGAGATCAATCAACTCAAACGCTTCATCAAAGATCTCGAGGAACGCGCCGATTCCTTGAGGAGGTATCTTTGATTACGACAACAAGCATGAACGGCTTCAAGAAGTAACGCGCGAACTCGAGCAGCCGGGAATCTGGGATAAGCCTGATCGCGCTCAGGAACTGGGCAGGGAGCGCGCGAAACTCGAGCAGGTGGTCGGCAGCCTCAATCATCTGAAAAGCGGCTTGAACGACGCGGCGGAATTGCTGGAGCTGGCCGCTGCGGAATCGGACGCCAAGGCCGCGGAGCACATCGAGGCCGATGTAAAAAAACTGGCCACCGAAGTTGAGCGGCTCGAATTCCAGCGCATGTTTCCCGGCAAGATGGACTCGCACAATGCGTTTCTCGACATTCAAGCGGGCGCCGGCGGCACCGAGGCTCAGGACTGGGCGGCGATGCTGTTGCGCATGTATCTGAAGTGGGCGGACGGGCATGGCATCAAGACCGAAATCATCGATCAAAGCGACGGCGAGGTGGCGGGGATCAAGGGGGCGACCGTCGAAATGACCGGCGATTATGCGTATGGATGGCTGCGCACCGAAACAGGCGTGCATCGCCTGGTGCGTAAGTCCCCCTTCGATTCCGGCAATCGCCGGCATACCTCGTTTGCCTCGGTGTTCGTCTCTCCGGAAGTGGACGATGACATCGATATCGAGATCAACCCGGCGGACCTGCGCACCGATGTCTACCGCTCGAGCGGCGCCGGCGGTCAACATGTGAACAAGACCGAGTCCGCGGTGCGCATCACGCATATTCCGAGCGGCATCGTGGTGGCCTGCCAGGGCGAACGCAGCCAGCACAAGAACCGCTCGACGGCGATGAAGCAGTTGAAGGCCAAGCTTTACGAACTTGAATTCAACAAGCGCAATGCCGCGGCCAAAGTGCTCGAGGACTCCAAGTCGGATGTGAGCTGGGGCAATCAGATTCGCAGCTACGTCCTCGATCAGTCGCGCATCAAGGATTTGCGCACCGGCGTCGAGGTCGGCAACACCACCGCCGTGCTCGACGGGGCGCTCGATCAATTCATGCAGGCCAGCCTGAAGCAGGGTCTTTAAGACGATGAGCGAACCAGACGAAAATCACTTGATCGCGGAGCGCCGCGCCAAGCTCGCGAAACTCCGGAAAAGCGGCAATGCGTTTCCCAACGGCTTTCGGCGCAATGCGCGGGCAGCGGACCTGGCGCAGGCGTACGGCAGCAAATCACCTGAGGCGCTTGCAGCCGAGGCGGTCCGGGTGAGTGTCGCCGGCCGCCTGCGCCGCAAGAATGTCATGGGCAAGGGTAGTTTCGCAAAGATCGAAGATGGCAGCGGCGGAATTCAGGTGCGTCTGGAGCGCGACACGCTGCACGAAACCTACGAGGACTTCAAGACTTGGGACGTCGGCGACGTGATCGGCGTCGAAGGCATCCTGTTCTTGACCAAGACCGGCGAATTGACGGTAAGAGCGGATCGCGCCGTGCTTCTTACCAAGTCGCTGCGTCCGCTGCCGGACAAATGGCACGGCATTACCGATACCGAGACACGTTACCGGCGCCGCTATGTCGATCTGATCATGAACGAGGAAAGCCGGCGCGTGTTCGAGACGCGTTCGGCGATCGTGCGCTACTTGCGCGCCTTCCTCGACTCGCGCGGCTTTCTCGAGGTGGAGACGCCGATGCTGCATCCCATTCCGGGCGGCGCCGCGGCCCGGCCCTTCAAGACGCACCACAATGCTCTCGATGTAGGGATGTATCTGCGCATCGCTCCCGAGCTCTATTTGAAGCGGCTTACCGTGGGCGGTTTCGAGCGGGTCTACGAGATCAACCGGAATTTCCGCAATGAAGGCGTGTCGACGCAGCACAATCCCGAGTTCACCATGCTCGAGTTGTACCAGGCGTATGCCGATTACACCGACCTGATGGAGTTGATCGAAACCTTGTTCCAGAGTCTCGCCGATACCCTGCTCGGATCGCGCAAGCTCATTTATCAGGGCACCGAGTTTGATCTGTCAAAGAGCTTCGCGCGCATGAGCATTGAAGACATCATTCTGGCGAACAACCCCGACCTCGATCCGATGTCGCTGCGCGATGCGCCGTATCTGCGGCGGGTTTGCGATCAGATGAAGATTCCCTACAAGGACAGCGACGGCCCGGGAAAACTTCAGATCGAAATATTCGAACGAACCGGTGAACACACGCTCATTCAGCCCACCTTCGCGTACGCCTATCCCGCGGAAGTCTCGCCGCTGTCGCGGCGCAATGATCAGGATCCTTTCATCACCGATCGCTGGGAATTCTTCGTCGGCGGCCGCGAGTTGGCCAACGGATTCTCGGAGCTGAACGACCCGGAAGATCAAGCACAGCGCTTCAAGGACCAGGTGACACGCAAAGACGCCGGCGACGAGGAAGCGATGTACTACGATGCGGACTACATTCGGGCGCTGGAGTACGGTATGCCGCCGGCCGCGGGATTGGGATTGGGCGTCGATCGATTGGTGATGCTGTACACGAATTCGCCTTCGATCCGCGACGTGCTGCTGTTCCCGCATATGCGGCCCGAGTTTTGAACAGCGCCTGGAGCGGCCTAAATGCTCACCGAACTCGATGTCCTCAAGGTGGTCAGCGAGCGGCTAAGCGCAGGTCGATTTCAATTCATGCTGACCGGTTCCTTTGCCCTTGCCTATTACGCCACCCCGCGTATGACCCGCGATTTGGACATCGTGGTCGACTTACGGGAAAATGATGTTGAGCGTTTCGCCATCGCATTCCACGCGGATTTCTATCTCGACCCTGACGATGCACGCGAGGCCGTTGCAGCTGAGCGGATGTTCAATCTGATGCATTTGCAAACCGGTATCAAAGTCGATTTCATCGTGCGCAAAAGCACTGAGTATCGCGAGGTGGAGTTTTTGCGCCGACGCGCCGTCAGCTTCAGCGGCGTGGAGACCTATATCGTGAGCCGCGAAGATTTGATCCTATCGAAGCTCGCGTGGGCGGCGGAAACGCACTCGGAAATGCAGCTTCGCGATATCAAGTCGCTGGTTCATGCGTCCCTGGATCAGGCGTATCTTAGGCATTGGGCACCATCGCTGGGCGTGGCCGCGGCCCTGGAGCAAGTCTTGGCATGAGCGATACGTTGGCGAAATTCTCAGCTCTTGTGAGCGAGCGGCATGCGCAGATGTCGGCTGATGAACGCATGCAAATTGCTTCGGACATGTTCGACACCGCGCGCAAGATCATTGAGTCATCTTTGCCCGGAACCCTGTCCCGACGCGAGCGACGACTTGCGGTCGCGAGGCGACTGTACAACGACGAACTGCCAGAAGCAGCACTGAGAGCGCATGCTGACTGGGAGAGCGGCCAATAACCCCGCCGAGAAATTAGCTAGCCGGGCGGCGACAGCGAGTACGGCAACGGCAACTCGGTCGCCGCCAGCGGCGCTCCCGCTGCCGGGTCGTTGCCGGCGGAATCGATGGGCAACACCGCCAGGGCCTCGACGCCTCCGCCGCTGTCAATCACGTCGGTCAACCGTCCCTGCCGGCCGTCGGACAAGCACAATGCTTGACCCACCGTGTAGATCCCCGCGGGCAGCAGCAGCCGGAACAGCCGGCGTTTGATCCTGCCCAGGTGCTGGGTGCGCGCGATGATTTCCTGGCCGGTGTAGCAGCCCTTGGTAAAGCTGATACCGTCCAATAGATCGAGATTCAGCATCTGCGCGACGAAAGCTTCGCTGGTGGCGGCATACACCTGCGGCAGGCCGGCGCGAATGTCCGCGAGCCGCCACGCATCGCTGCTGCCCGCGGCAGCGGCCCCGGCGCCGGCCAGTTTCGCAGCCGCGCCGATGACCCAGAATCGGTTCGCATCATGCTGGACCCGGGCAACGCCGATGCCGTGGTGTTCCACGTATCCGTTCGGACTCTCAGGGACAGGCAGCCCCAGGGAGCGAAGGGCTTGCTCGCCGTGTACGCCGGCGATTTGAAGCGAGTCGCCGGCATCTTCGATCTTCACCTTTGCACGCAGCACGAACTTGCGCATGCGCTCCAGCGTCGGCTGCAGAATTTCGCGCGGCAGGATCGCGGCGATGCCGCTCAAATGAGGCAACAGATATATGAGCGCCAGCACGCGGCCTTGAGGACTTGAATACGAGCTCAACAAGGAAACATTGTCGGCCAGTCGCCTTGTATCGCTGGATACCTGACCCTGCAGGAAACTCAAGGCATCCGGCCCCGTGAATCTCAAGATTCCCAAATGCGCAAGATGCACAGATCCCTCTACTGCAACGGTAGCCATTGTCTATGAGATGGGTGCGGCGGCCATGATGTCAACCCCAGGCGCTTGGCTGTTTTCCCCTAAAGAGGCTGGCGGCGTGGTTATGTGCCCCCATTTTCTGGCAAACTTTCATCTGTGAATCCGACCTGCGACGACAAGATCCCTGGCAACCCCCAGGCGCCGACCACCGAGGGCGTGCCGGTTCCCGAAGCGCCGCCTACTGCGCCTGCGTCGCATACTGCGCCTGCGTCGCCTACTGCGCCGCGCGAGATTGGCGGACGGGACGGCCCGGAGCCGACCCGCTTTGGCGATTGGGAACTGCGCGGGCGCTGCATCGATTTTTAGCCGCGATGCGCAGCAACTCTCATCCCGAGGAATCTTGATGCCTGCTCGCGGCCGGCCGATGTCACCTTTCTTGATCTATCGCTGGCAGATCGGCAACACCCTGTCGATCTTGCATCGAATCACCGGTGCAGCGCTGGCGCTCGGCCTGATTGCCTTGAGCTATTGGCTCGTGTCCCTGGCCGGGGGACCGCAAAGCTACGCCGCGGCGGCTGCTTTGTTAGCAAGCCCTCCGGGATTGCTGATCCTCATCGGCTGGACATTCGCCTTCATGTTTCACTTGCTGAACGGCGTGCGGCATTTGTTCTGGGACGCGGGCCGCGGCTTCGAGCGAACCCAACGGCATGCGAGCGGTTGGATTGCGGTCCTGGGCTCGTTGCTATTGACGTTAAGCTTCTGGGCCTGGTTTTGGCGTCACCTGACATGAGTCTGCGAAGTCCTCTGGGCAGGGTGCTGGGACTGGGGTCGGCCAAGGACGGCACCGCGCACTGGTGGGCGCAGCGGGTGAGTGCCGTGGCGCTCATTCCGCTGACCTTGTGGTTTGTATTTTCGCTGTTGACGCTTCCGGCTCTTGACTACGACACGGTGCGCACCTGGCTGTCGGTTCCGATCAGCGGCTTTTTGGCGGTATTGCTGGTTGCCGTGCTCGCCTATCACTCTTACCTGGGAACGATCGTGATCGTCGAGGACTACGTGACCGGGGCCGGCATGAAGGTGCTCACGCTGCTGGTGCTGCGCTTCCTCTACGTGCTTTGCGGGGGTGCGGGCATATTCGCGATATTGCGCGTCGTCTTCGGATTCTCGAATTCATGAGCGACTACAAATTCATAGATCACACCTACGATGTAATCGTGGTCGGCGCCGGCGGCGCGGGACTCCGCGCCACCTTTGGTTTGGCCGAGGCCGGTCTCTCGACGGCCTGCCTGACCAAGGTGTTTCCGACGCGCAGTCACACCGTGGCGGCGCAGGGCGGCATCTCGGCGGCGCTCGGCAACATGGGCGCCGACGATTGGCGTTGGCACATGTACGACACGGTCAAGGGATCGGATTGGCTCGGCGACCAGGACGCCATCGAGTTCATGTGCAAGGAGGCGCCGGCCGCGGTCATCGAACTCGAACACTATGGCGTGCCGTTCTCGCGCACCGAGGATGGGCGCATTTATCAGCGCCCATTCGGCGGAATGACCACCCACTACGGCAAGGGAATCGCGCAGCGAACCTGCGCCGCGGCGGACCGCACCGGCCATGCCATGCTGCACACCCTGTATCAGCAGTCCTTGAAGCACGAAGCGAACTTCTTCATCGAGTACTTCGCGCTCGATTTGATCATGGAAAATGGCGAATGCCGCGGGGTGGTGGCGTTGGACATGTCCGACGGCTCGTTGCACCGCTTTCGCGCGCACCAGGTGATCATGGCCACCGGCGGCTACGGCCGCGCATGGTTCACCTGCACCTCCGCGCACACCTGCACCGGGGATGGCGGCGGGATGGCGCTGCGCGCCGGCCTGCCGCTGCAGGACATGGAGTTCGTTCAATTTCATCCGACCGGCATATACGGCGCCGGCTGTCTCATCACTGAAGGCTCGCGCGGCGAGGGCGGGTACCTGACGAATTCCACCGGCGAGCGATTCATGGAGCGCTATGCGCCGAACGCCAAGGATCTGGCGTCGCGCGACGTCGTCAGCCGCTCGATGACCATCGAAATACGCGAGGGCCGCGGCGTCGGCAAGCTCAAGGATCACATCGATCTGCATCTGGAACACTTGGGGCCGGCGGTGATCAAGGAGCGGCTGCCCGGCATTGCGGAAACCGCCCGGATCTTCGCAGGAGTTGACATCACCAAGGAGCCGATTCCGGTGCTGCCCACGGTTCACTACAACATGGGCGGCATTCCCTGCAATGTGCACGGCGAAGCGGTCACGCGGACCGCGGCCGGGGAGTCGCTGGTGCCGGGGCTCATGGCGGTCGGCGAAGCGGCGTGCGTGTCGGTGCATGGCGCGAACCGTTTAGGGTCGAACTCGCTGCTTGATCTCGTGGTCTTCGGACGCGAAGCGGCCCAGCACTGCGCCCGGGTCCTCAAAGCCGGCACGCCGCACCGCGCGCTGAAAGCGGATGCCGGCGCCGCTGCGGTGGAGCGTCTGGATAAGCTGCGCCATGCCAAGGGTTCGCGGCGTACCGCCGATATCCGCCTCGAGATGCAGCGCGTCATGCAAAGCGATGCCACCGTTTTTCGCACCGGTGAGAGCTTGAACGACGGCAAGCGCAAACTGGCGCAGGTGTTTGACTCATTCGCCGACGTGCAGGTCAGCGATCGCTCGCTGATTTGGAACACCGATCTCATCGAGACCTTGGAACTGGATAATTTGCTGGTTCAGGCGGTGGCCACCCTGCATTCGGCGGAAAATCGCACTGAAAGCCGCGGCGCGCAGGCACGCGAGGATTTTCCCAGTCGCGACGACCAACACTGGTTGAAGCACACGCTGTGTTGGGTCGACCCCAAGGGCGCCACGCGCTTCGATTACCGGCCCGTGCATTTGAACACTCTGACCGACGAGGTCGAATCGATTCCGCCGAAAGCGCGGACTTATTGAGGCAGTTTGATGGCTGAACTATTTCTTCCGCGCGATTCCAAGGTAGGCAAGCACGGGCGGGTCTACAAAGCGCCGGCGGGTGCAAAGAATATCCGCGTCTTCAAGATCTACCGCTTCGATCCGGACAGCGCCGAAAACCCGCGGCTGGATAGCTACGAAGTCGACATGGACAGCTGCGGCCCCATGGTTCTGGATGCGCTGATCAAGATCAAGAATGAGATCGATACCACCTTGAGCTTCCGCCGTTCCTGCCGCGAAGGGATCTGCGGCTCGTGCGCCATGAACATCGACGGGAAGAACGGCCTGGCTTGCATCAGCGCCTGCGCCGACGTCAAGCACGACATCAAGATCTATCCGCTGCCGCACCTGCCCGTCGTCAAGGATTTGGTGCCGGATCTCACCAACTTCTACGCCCAGTACGCCTCCATCAAACCCTGGCTGCAGACGGCTACGCCGGCACCGCCGGACCGCGAGCGCCTGCAATCCAAGGAGGACCAGGAAAAGGTGGATCGACCGTCGGCGTGCATTCTGTGCGCGTGCTGCTCCACGAGCTGCCCCAGCTATTGGTGGAACAGCGAGCGGTACCTCGGGCCGGCGGCGCTACTGGCGGCTTACCGCTGGATTGTCGACAGCCGCGATGAGGCGGCGGGCGAGCGCCTCGACAACCTCGAGGACCCGTTCCGGCTGTACCGCTGCCATACCATCATGAACTGCACCGAGGCTTGCCCCAAGGATCTGAATCCGGCCAAGGCGATCGCCGAGATCAAGCAAATGATGGCCCATCGCCGGCAGTGATCGGGGGCGTCGGCATGCTGGCGGAACTGGGAAAATTGCGCTGGCGCTGCCGGCGCGGCATGCAGGAGCTCGATATTCTGCTTGAGCGCTACGTCGAGGAGCGCTTTCCGAGCGCCTCGACGAGTGAACAGGAAGCGTTCCGGCGCCTGCTGGAGACCCAGGATACGGTGATATACGCCTATTGCCTGGGACAGGTTCAGCCCCCGGACGAACTGGCGGCCTTGATCGAACGAATTACCGCCGGCCCGGCAGCCGGCAGCCAATAGGGCGCGATACCGCTGTTAGAATCTTAAGCGTGTGCGCAAATTCACGTTTAATTGTCCGGCCGCGGAAATTGTCGAACTTTTCCGCGGCTTGTAGGTCTATCGCGGCAGGCTGGCTCGTGAGCTCGCCGGTTCGGGTTCACCCATGAGCGTCGAAGAGAGTGACCTGAAACTGGTGCAAAGAGTCCAGCGCGGCGAGCGCGCGGCGTTCGATTTATTGGTCCTGCGGTACCAGCACAAGGTGCTGAAGCTGATCATGCGTTACGTGCACGATGCAACCGAAGCAGAAGACATCGCACAGGAGGCCTTCGTCAAGGCGTACCGTGCGCTGCACTCGTTTCGGGGCGATAGCGCGTTTTACACCTGGCTTTACCGGATCGCGATCAACACGGCAAAAAACGCCCTGGTCGCGACAAAGCGCCGGCCAATGGATTACGATCTGGATCTGCAAGACCCCGAACAATACGAATTGCATGCCCGGCTTTCGGAGTCGGAAACCCCGGAAGGCTTGCTGCTTACCGACGAGATCCGCGACACCGTGAACCGTGCGATCGAGAATCTGCCCGAGGATTTGCGAACCGCGATCGTGCTACGCGAGTTGGAAGGATTGAGTTACGAAGATATAGCGCAGACGATGGACTGTCCGGTAGGAACGGTGCGCTCGCGAATATTCCGGGCGCGCGAGGCGATTGACAAAAAGCTTCGACCCATTTTTGATGGCGGCCTTGGCCGGCCCGAGGACACATGAGCGAACAAATTCGTGAACAAATCTCGGCATTTCTCGACGGCGAACTGCCCGACTCGGAAACCGAACTGCTGCTCAAGCGCCTGACCCGCGACGGCGAGCTGCGCGAAAGCTTTGGCCGGTACTCATTGATCGGTGAGGCGCTGCGCGGCGCCGGTTCCGACCGGGTGACCAAGGGCTTTGCCGCGGGGGTGAATCTTGCCATCGACGGCGAACCGGTGCAGGTCGCCGTCCAGGCCAAGGAAATGCGCGCGAGCCATTGGTGGCGTCCCCTGGCCGGAGTTGGTATTGCCGCCGGCGTCGCGACCGTGGCCATCGTGGCTCTGCAACAACGGGCGATCACCCCCAGCGGGCCGGGGGCTGGCCGGATCACGGCGCAGAATGTCGTCGCGCTGACGACCGCGGCAACTCCAAATGCCGCGGCAACCCGCGCCGCACCGAATCTGGCCGCGCAAAATGCGGTCGCGCCCGCCGCCGGACGCGAGGCGCTTTCCTATACCGTGCCTGCGTCGTCGGATTCACCGGTGCACCTGGTGCGGGCCCGCTTGACCAATTATATATTCGCGCACAGCAAGTACTCCTCCGGGTTGGGCCAGCGGGGGGTGTTGGCGGACCTGCTCATAGATGATGAGGAGCCGGTGCCCGCCGCCGCGCAGCCGCGAATCCCAGATGCGCGCGTTGCTCCATGAAGGAATTGCCGGGTAATCGCGGCAGCTGGCTGGTTCCCTGTGCCATTGCGGGCGCGCTATTGGCAGCGCTGCCGGTGTACGCCCAAGGCGCCGATGATCCGCGCGAGTGGCTCGAAAAAATGAACCAGGCGCTGGCCACGCGCAACTACGACGGTACTTTTTTTCATCTGAGCGAGGGCCGGGTCGAAACCATGCGCATCGTTCACCGGGTGCGCGGGGGCCGGGTCAGCGAGCGGCTGCAGTCGCTGGATGGCTCGGGCCGCGAATTCGTGCGCAACAACGATGAGTTGACCTGCTACATGCCGGATCAACATATGGTGTTGGTCGAGCCGCGCCAGGACCGCGGGCCGTTCCTGGGCTCGTTGCCCAAGTTCGGCGCGTCGGTGAATGATTTCTATCACATCGAGGCGAAGCCGACGACCCGAATCCTCGGCCGTCCGGCGCGGGCCATTGCGGTTACCCCGATAGATCAGTTCAGGTTCGGATACCGCCTGTGGCTCGATGAGAAGACCGCCATGCCGCTGAAGACGCAATTGTGCGACTCGCAGGGCCGGGTGATCGAGCAGATATTCTTTGCGCGCCTCGAGATGCCGGAAAACATTCCGGACAGCGACCTTAAGCCCTCGGTGCGAACCGAGGGAATGCGCTGGGTACGCCAAGGCGCGCATCAAGAGGCAGCTTCTCCGGCACTATCGGCGTATCGCGCCAGCGAGCTGCCGCCGGGATTTCGCCTGACCGTGTCGGGCGCGCAGACCCTGGGTGGCGCGTCGGTGCCGGCGAGTCACTTGGTTTATTCGGACGGACTGGCCACGGTATCGGTGTTCGTCGAGGCGCCACGGCAGGCAGAGGCAGGGTCGATCACAACGCCGGATCCGACGCCGGCCGAGCCGCCCATGCTCGGCCTGTCCCGCGTCGGATCGGGTTACGCATTCTCGACGGTGGTGCAAGGTCACCAGGTCACCGCCGTGGGCGAGGTGCCCGCTGCCACCGTGGAATTCATCGCCCAGCGGGTAAGAATATCCAGCGGCGGCGAGCTTCCCCGCCACTGACTCTAGCCCCGTGGCGTTGCGCCGTTTTCTGCTGTATTCACGCCCCGGCTGCGGCCTCTGTGAGGAGATGCTGAGCGAGCTCGCGGCGGTGCCGGAAGCGGCGGCAGTCGGAGTCGACGTGATCGATGTCGATAACGATCACGCCACCAAAGCGCGCTACGGCCACAAGATTCCGGTTCTACTGCTCGACGGCGAATTGGTCTGTCATGGCCGCCTGGACCCCGAAGAATTGCATAAGGCCCTCGCACATCGCCGCCGACCGGTATAATCGTCGGTTTGCCCAACTAGGAGCCAATCCTAGGGCTCCCAGGCGTAGATGAAGAATATCCGCAATTTTTCCATCATTGCTCATGTTGACCACGGCAAATCGACTTTGGCCGATCGGTTCATCCAGCTATGCGGTGGTCTCGACGCGCGGGAGATGCAGGCTCAGGTTCTCGACTCCATGGATCTGGAGCGCGAGCGCGGCATCACCATCAAAGCGCAGAGCGTCACGCTGGGGTTTACATCGGCGAGCGGCGAGCTATACCAGTTGAATTTCATCGACACGCCCGGGCATGTGGATTTCTCCTACGAAGTGTCGCGATCACTTGCGGCCTGCGAGGGAGCCCTGCTGGTGGTGGATGCCGCCCAGGGCGTCGAGGCGCAGAGCGTCGCCAACTGCTACACCGCGCTGGAGCAGGGCCTGGAGGTGCTGCCGGTCATCAACAAGATCGATTTGCCGTCGGCCGATCCCGCGAAGGTCATCCATGAAATCGAGGAAATCATCGGCATTCCGGCCGACGATGCGGCGCTGGTCAGCGCCAAAACCGGACAGGGCGTTCCCGAATTGCTCGAGCAATTGGTCAAGCGCATTCCGGCGCCCAAAGGCGATCCCTTGGGTCCGCTGCAGGCATTGATCATCGATTCGTGGTTCGACAACTACGTGGGTGTGGTTTCGCTGGTGCGGGTCATGAACGGCGCCCTGCGCACCGGCGAGAAGATCCGGGTGATGTCGACGGGCCGCAGTCACAACATCGACAAACTCGGCCGCTTCTCGCCCAAACCGGTGACGCGCGAGTCGCTGGAAACCGGCGAGGTTGGTTTTGTCATTGCCGGAATCAAAGAGATCGATGGGGCTCCGGTGGGCGACACCATCACGCTGGAAGGCAATCCGGCCAAGGAGCCGCTCGCGGGTTTCAAACAGGTGCAGCCGCGGGTTTTCGCCGGCCTCTTTCCAGTGAGCTCCGACGACTACGAACAATTCCGCGAGGCCCTCAAGAAGCTGAAACTCAATGATTCGGCGCTGCATTACGAGCCGGAAGTGTCCACCGCCCTGGGGTTTGGTTTTCGCTGCGGTTTCCTGGGGCTGCTGCATATGGACATCGTGCAGGAGCGTTTGGAGCGCGAATACGGCCTGAATTTGATCACCAGCGCGCCGACCGTCATCTACCAGGTATTGCTCACCGATGGGTCGGTGATCGAGGTGGACAATCCTTCCAAATTGCCGCCGCAGGATCGGGTGTCGGAGCTCCGCGAACCCATCATCATCGCCAATATCCTGGTGCCGCCGGACCATGTGGGAGCGGTGCTGGCGTTGTGCAGTGAAAAACGCGGCATGCAGAAAAAAATGCTGTTCCTCGGCAGCCAGGTCTCGCTGCAATACGAATTGCCGCTCGCCGAAATCGTGCTCGACTTCTTCGACCGGCTGAAATCTTCGAGCCGCGGCTACGCCTCCTTCGATTACGAATTCAGCCATTTCCAGGCCGCGCCGCTCGTCAAACTCGATGTGCTGATCAACGGCGATCCGGTGGACGCGCTGTCCCTCATCGTGCATCGCGATAATGCCTACAACCGCGGCCGGGAACTGGTCGATAAGATGCAGGAGCTGATACCGCGCCAAATGTTCGACATTGCGGTTCAGGCGGCGATCGGCAGCCATATCATCGCGCGCGCCAGCGTCAAGGCGATGCGCAAGAACGTGCTCGCCAAGTGCTACGGAGGCGACATCACGCGCAAACGCAAACTCCTCGAGAAGCAAAAGGCCGGCAAGAAGCGTATGAAGCAGGTCGGCCAGGTTGAAATCCCGCAGGAGGCGTTTCTCGCGGTATTGCAGGTCGGCAAGAAGGCCAACTGAAGCGGTGGCCGCAACCTTGAACTATTTGGGGGTATTTCGTGAATGATGGCGATCGTCTTTTTGTAGGCCTTTTGTTCGCGGGCATCGCCTGTGTGCTGGTGATCTTGATCGACGGATGGTTCTTGCGGCCGCATCGCGATCCGGGCGCAACCAGCGCCGATGAACCGCTGCTGCCCAAATTGGCCGGCTATGCCCTGGTGGGGCTGTCGTTGGCGATGCTATGGCGGCTGTTTCGCTACGAGGCGGTTGATTTCAGTCTCATGCTGGTGGTGGTCGGTGCCGTGTCCGGGGTCATATGGGCGCTGGATCAGGCTTTCTTCGTGGGCCGGCGTCGAGCGGCAGCCGCGGCGGTGGGCACTCAGCCTGAGCGCGTACGCGAGCCCGTCGCCGTCGAGTATGCCCGGTCGTTCTTCCCGGTCATCATCCTGGTGCTGGTCATCCGTTCCTTTCTTTTTGAGCCGTTCCGCATCCCTTCCGATTCCATGATGCCGACCCTGTTCGACGGCGATTTTATATTCGTGAGCAAGTATTCCTACGGACTGCGCCTGCCGGTCGTCAATACGCTGGTGTTCGCGACCGGCACCCCCAAGCGCGGCGATGTGATCGTGTTCCGGCTGCCGCCGAATCCGAAGATCAATTACATCAAGCGCCTGGTGGGGCTGCCGGGAGACCGAATTCGGGTCGATGAGAACAACCTGCTGTACGTCAATGACAAGCTGATGCCCCAGGAGGGCGGGCCGACCTATACGGGTCCGAAACAGGATCTCTGGAACTACGCCGGCGTTCCCACGGCCTTCGAACAACTTGACGCCAAGCGGCATCGCCTCATGTTCGCCAACGGCAGCGTCAGAGCCGGCGAGTGGGTGGTGCCGCCGGGGCACTATTTCTTCATGGGCGACAACCGCAACAACAGCAAGGATAGCCGGTGGCTGAATGAACCGGACGCCCCGGGGTTCGTTCCGGAGAGGAATCTAGTCGGTAAAGCGGTGCGAATTTGGCTTAATCTTGATACTCGTGACGGACCTCTCTGGAGAAGGATCGGGAATGCGATTGAATAGGGGTCCCAAAGGGAGGCTTTTATGCGACAGCATCAGCAAGGCATGACATTCTTAGGATTGCTCTGCATCCTTGCCCTGGTCGGCGTGGTCGTCTATGCCGGTATCCGGCTGATTCCTGTGTACCTAAACTACATGAAAGTCGCCCGTATCCTGGAGGCGACGGCCAGCGAGACCAAGAACGACAACCCCGATATAAACGCCATGAGGAATATCATCAGTCGGCACTGGCAAATTGATGACCCGACCACAGTTAACGAAAAAGACATCGAGATCACCAAGGACGACACCGGCGTGCAGATGCATGTTGTGTACGACGACGTGGTCCCCTACATAGCCAACGTCTCGTTGACAGTGCACTTCGACAAGACAGTGAAGGTGCAGTGATTCCACTGCTCAAGACGGACGAACTTTCCGCCTGGGTCGAACGCACGTTCGGCTACGTGTTCAGGACGCAGGGGCTGTGTGACGCCGCACTCACGCATCGCAGTGCCGGCGCCGTGCACAATGAGCGGCTGGAATTCCTGGGCGATTCGATCCTCAATTGCAGTGTGGCGCGCATGCTCTTTGATGCCCACCCGCAGGCGGACGAGGGCGCACTGTCACGTTTGCGGGCGAAGCTGGTCAGCGGCGAAGCCCTGGCGCAGATCGCAGGTGACCTCGGCTTGGGAGAGCACCTACGTCTGGGCGCGGGCGAGTTGAAGTCGGGCGGGTTTCGCAGGGGATCGATACTGGCGGACGCGCTGGAAGCATTGCTGGGCGCGATATTTCTGGATTCCGGCTTTGATGCCGCCGCCGCGGCGGTCGAGCGCATCATGGCGCCGAGAATGTCGGAATTGCCGGGCGCCGACGCGCTCAAGGACCCCAAGACGCGCTTGCAGGAAGTGCTGCAGGCCAGCGGCCTGGCATTGCCGGTATACACCTTGACCGCGGTCAAGGGCGATCCGCACGCGCAGTCATTCACCGTCAACTGTGAAGTCCCCGTGCTGGGCACCGCCGCGGTGGGCGAGGGCGCCAGCAGGCGTCGCGCCGAGCAATTGGCTGCCGCCAAGGTGCTGGATCTGCTGCCTGCAGAACTGCGCAAATCCCTATGAACGAGTCGAATTTTCGCGCCGGTCACGTTGCCATCGTCGGGCGGCCCAATGTCGGCAAGTCCACTCTGGTGAATGCGCTGGTGGGCCGTAAGGTGACCATCGTCACGGCCAAACCGCAGACCACCCGTCACCGGATTCTGGGACTGGTCAACCGGCCGGAAGCGCAATTGGTGCTGGTCGATACGCCCGGACTGCATGAATCGACGCGGCGCGTCATGAATCAGTACATGAATCGCGTGGCCATTTCCTCCTCCCAGGACGCCGACGTGGTGCTGTTCGTGATCGAGGCGATGCGATTCACGGACGAGGATATGTGGGTTTGGGAGCGGGTGCGGGGCCTGAAGCAGCCTTTGTTCGTGGTGGTGAACAAGGTGGATCGCGTTTTCCCCAAAGAGCAATTGCTGCCGTTTCTCGAGGAAGTGGCCGAGCGCGTTCCGGCATCGGGAATCATTCCAATTTCGGCGCTGCAGGCTGATAATCTTGAGCGCTTGGTTGATCTGATCGGCGCGCGGCTGCCCGTTTCGCCGCCGCTGTTTGGCATGGACGTGGTTACCGATCGGGACGAGCCGTTTCACGCGGCCGAGATCGTGCGTGAAAAGCTGACATTGAAGCTGCGTGAAGAATTGCCGTACGGTATCAACGTGCAAATCGAGCGCTTCGCGGATGAAAACAATCGGATCATGATCAACGCGGTCATCTGGGTTGAACGCGCGGGGCAGAAGGCCATCGTGATCGGTCAGGGCGGCGAGCGCTTGAAGGAAATCGGGCGGCTCGCGCGCATTGAACTCAATGATCTGTGGCAGCGGTCGGTGCATCTGGAGCTTTGGGTCAAGGTCAAGGAAAACTGGGCTGACAGCGAAATGGCATTGCGCCAATTTGGGTACGACACATTGTGAAGATCACGCGGTGCGCAAGCACGCGTCGGGTATGGCTGGCACCGGCCTACGTATTGCACCAATATGCCTATCGGGACACCAGCCGCATCGTCGAAGTGTTCACCAGCGAGCATGGGCGCCTCACCCTGTTCGCGCGCGGCGCCAACGGTCCGAAATCCGCGCTCAAAGGCGTGCTGCGGCCGTTTCAGCGCTTGCTGGTTTCATGGTCGGGTAAATCGGAGGCGTGCCAGCTTGTTTCCGCGGAAATCGATGGTGTGACGACCAAACTTGCGCCCGCCCGGCTCATGAGCGGGTTTTATTTGAACGAATTGCTGCTGAAGTTGACCGAACGGCGTGATCCGCATCCGGAGATATTTTTCTCGTATGCCTCGTGCATGCAAGCCCTGTGCGGTGGGGAGGTCGAGGAACCCACCCTGCGGCGCTTCGAAAAAAGACTGTTGAACGATTTGGGCTATGGCTTGGAATTGCGGCGCACGGAGGACGGAATGCCGGTGGAGCCCGATCGATACTATCGGTATGCCTCGGAAAGCGGACCTCGACCCTGCGTGGCTGAAGCACCGGGCGCGGTTTACGGCCAGTCGCTCGCCGACCTGCAGACGGAGAGCTTCGGCGGTGCTCGCTCGCTGCGCGATGCGAAGCGGGTGTTGCGCGCCGCCATCGATGCCTGCCTCGACGGCCGCTCCTTGAAGTCCCGTGAAGTCATGCTGGCATTGCGACGCCGCGAGCCTGCGCCGCTGGAGCGCCCGTGAGCGAACCCAAGCTGCCCGGCGGCATCGCGCTGGGCGTGAACATCGATCACGTGGCGACGCTGCGCCAGGCGCGACGCGCCCGGTATCCCGATCCCCTGTATGCCGCGCTGCTCGCAGAGGAGGCCGGCGCCGACAGCATTACCCTGCACCTGCGCGAGGACCGCCGGCACATCCAGGATCGGGACGTATTCGCGATGCGCGGCGCTCTGCAGACCCGCATGAACCTGGAGATGGCGGTGACCGAGGAGATGGTCGGAATCGCCCTGAAGGTCGGACCGCAGGATTGCTGCCTGGTGCCGGAGTCCCGGGCCGAGGTCACGACCGAGGGTGGACTCGACGTGGCGCGGCTGGGCGCGCGCACGGCCGAGGCCGTGACGGCTCTCTGCGCCTCAGGAATCCGCGTGTCGTTGTTCATCGATCCGGATCCGGCGCAAATCGAGGCGGCTCGCCGCGCCGGTGCGCCGGTGATCGAGCTGCATACCGGCGCCTATGCCGAGGCCACCGGGGCGGCCCGTGCGCGCGAATTCGAACGGCTGCGCAGCGCGGCGAAGGCGGCGGCCTCGCTGGGCTTGACCGTGAATGCCGGTCATGGCCTCAACTACCACAATGTTGAGCCGATCGCGGCAATCGCGGAAATCATCGAACTGAACATCGGCCATTCGATCATCGCGCGCTCCGTCGTCGATGGACTGGCCAAGGCGGTGCGCGACATGAAAGAGCTGATGCGCCACGCCCGAGCAACGCCTTGCTGAGCCCATGATTTTCGGCATCGGCATCGATGTCCTCAAGGTCGAGCGCGTCGAGCGTGTTTACCTGAAACATGGCGAGCGCTTCGTAAGGCACTTGTTGCTGCCGGAGGAACGGGCGCAGCTCGAGCGTACCGCGCGCCCGGTGCGATTTCTCGCCATGCGGTTCGCGGCCAAGGAGGCCATCGTCAAGGGCATGGGCACCGGCTTTTCGCATGGTGTTTGGATTCGCGACGTCGGGATCGTGCAGAACTCCTGGGGCAAACCCGAAGTCATCTATTCGCAGCGCGGCGCCAAGGTGCGCGATGGCTTGGGCATAGGCGAAGGCCACGTGACCTTGACCGATGAAGCGGGACTGGTGGTGGCGGTCGCGATTCTGATGCGGCGCGTTTCTGCATGAACACCTTGGTGTTCGACATCGAAACCGTGCCCGATACCGATCTTGGCAGGCGCCTTTATGATCTGCGTGACCTGTCCGACGAGCACGTGGCGCAGATCATGTTCACCAAGCGCCGCGAGGAGTCAGGCAGCGAATTCCTGTCGCATGAGCAGCATCGCGTCGTTGCGATATCGGTGGTGATGCGCGCGAAAGATTCGTTGCGGGTGTGGAGCCTGGGGGACGAGAAATCCTCGGAGAAGGATCTGATCGAGCGCTTCTTCGACGGGCTGGACAAATTCACGCCCGACCTCGTTTCCTGGAACGGCGCGGGATTCGATCTGCCGGTGCTGCACTATCGCAGCCTGCTGCACAGCGTGACGGCGGCGCGTTACTGGGAACTCGGCGACTCCGACCACAGCTTCAGATACAGCAACTACTTGAGCCGATTTCACTGGCGGCACATGGATCTGATGGATATTTTGTCCGGTTTCCAAGGGCGCGGACGCGCGAGTTTGCAGGACATCGCCTCGCTGCTCGGCTTCCCCGGAAAGATGGGAATGCACGGCGCCGATGTGTGGGACGCCTACCTGCATGGCGGACTCGGCCGCATCCGCGAATATTGCGAGACCGATGTGCTGAACACCTACCTGATATTTTTGCGGTTCGAACTGCTGCGCGGACATTTGAGCAAGAGCGAACACGCCCACGAGATCGGGCGGGTCCGCAAACTCCTGGCGGATTCCTCGCTGGCGCATTTCAAGGAATTCGCCGCAGCGTGGCCCGAGGGGTGACCTTAAGCGAGGTGCAGGAGGCCGACATCGTGGATCTTTCCCATGATGGCCGCGGCGTCGCGCGCATCGACGGCAAGGCGGTATTCGTCGAGGGCGCGCTGCCCAAGGAGCGCGTGCGGCTGCGGGTGATCAAACGGCGCCGGCAAATGGACGAAGCGGTCCTGGTCGACGTGCTGAGCGCGTCGCCCGATCGCGCGGTGCCGCGCTGCTTGCACTTTGGGGTTTGCGGCGGCTGTTCCCTGCAGCATCTCTCGGCCGCGGCGCAGGTGAGCGCGAAACAGCGCGAATTGCTGGAGAATCTTGAGCGCATTGGCAACGTGCGGCCGGAGCGGACGCTGGCGCCGCTGCGCGGGCCAGAATGGGCATACCGGCGCAGGGCGCGTCTCGGGGTCAAGTACGTACACAAGAAAGGCCGGGTGCTTGCGGGCTTTCGCGAACGCGCCAAACCCTATATTGCCGACCTGCGCCGCTGCGAGATCCTGGTGGAACCCTTGAATTCCCTGCCGCAGGATCTGGCCGCGCTGGTTGAGACCCTGGCGATTCGCGACAAAATTCCGCAGGTGGAGCTGGCGGCGGGCGACGCGGCTTCAGCGCTCGTGTTTCGGGTGCTGGAGCCGCCGGGCGAGCAGGATCTGCAAAAACTGGCGGACTTCGGCGCGCCGCGCGGCGTGCAGATTTTTCTGCAGACCGGCGGGCTGGATACGGTGCGGCCGTTGCGCGCCGACTATGCGCCGCTCAATTATAAGATCGACGGCGGAAACATCGTCATCGAATTCGGACCGGTCGATTTTCTGCAAATCAATCGCGACGTCAATGTGTCGATGGTGGATGCCGCGCTCAAGTTGCTCGAGGTAAAGCCCGCGGACCGGGTTCTTGATCTCTTCTGTGGTCTGGGTAATTTTACCTTGCCGCTGGCGCGCCGCGCCGCGCAGGTGCTGGGCGTGGAGGGCGACTCCGGCCTGGTGTCCAAAGCGCGCGCCAACGCCCTGCGCAACGGGATCGGCAATGTGGAATTCGCGGTCGAGAATTTATTCGAGCCCAAAAATTTCGGCGCATGGGCGGGCGCGCGCTATGATCTCGTGCTGCTGGATCCGCCGCGCGCGGGTGCTGCGGAACTGCTTGCAGCGATGGCGGGATGGCGCCCGCGGCGGGTCGTGTATATTTCCTGTCATCCGGGGAGTTTGGCGCGCGATGCCGGTATCCTGGTCCAAACACTTGGGTACCGGCTGACCGATGCAGGGGTGATGGACATGTTCCCGCATACCACGCACGTCGAATCTATCGCGGTATTCGAGGCTGCTGCATGAGCTTGGGTCCGCTCATGATCGATATTGCCGGCACCGAGTTGACGTCCGAGGACATCAAGGTGCTGTCGCATCCGCTGGTCGGCAGCGTCATCCTGTTCACCCGCAATTACCGTGACATCGCGCAGTTAACGGCCCTGACCGCCGCGATCCGCGCCCAGCGCAGTCCGCAGCTATTGATCGCCGTGGATCATGAGGGCGGGCGGGTGCAGCGCTTTCGCGAGGGATTCACCCGCCTGCCCCCGGCGCGACTCCTCGGCAGGCGCTACGATCAGGATCGGCGCGAGGCACTCAATCTCGCTCAATCGGTTGGCTGGTTGATGGCCGGCGAGCTGCGCGCGGTGGGCGTGGATTTCAGCTTTGCGCCCTGTGTCGATCTCGATTACGGGGTCAGCGAGATCATTGGCGATCGAGCCTTCCACAAGGACCCGGACGTGGTCGCGGCCTTAGGTATAGCCTACATGGCGGGCATGCGGGAGGCGGGCATGGCGGCGGTGGCCAAGCACTTTCCCGGGCACGGCGCCGTGATCGCCGATTCGCATGTCGCCTTGCCGGTGGACCGGCGCAAATACGCAGATTTGGAGCCCGATATCCGGCCCTATCGACCCCTCATCGACAACAATCTTGCCGCGGTGATGGGGGCCCACGTGGTGTTTCCGGCCGTCGATGCATTGCCCGCCAGCCTGTCGCAGCGCTGGATCACGGGAGTGCTGCGCCGCGAGCTGGGTTTCCACGGTTGCGTGTTCGCGGACGACCTGTCGATGGCCGGCGCCGCCGCTTTTGGGGGAGTCATTGAGCGCGCCAAGCACGCATTTGCGGCAGGTTGCGACGTCCTGCCCATTTGTAACGATAGACAAGCGGTACAGTCCGTCCTGGAACATTTCGGGCCGGAGGCGGGTACGCCAGCTTCCCAGGCACGGATGGTCCGCATGCGGGCTCGGGGAGAGCCCCCTACGAATCTGAATTCGGATCGCCAGTGGCAGCAGACGGTAGCAAACATCGCAGATCTTTCGGCGGCACCCCCCTTGGTGCTGACGGAGGAGGGTCATGACGGGGTGTGACGAGGGAATGTACCGCCGCTTGGTCGAGACCTCGCCGGAAGGGGTTGCGCTCATCGACGCGCAGAATCCGGAGCAACCGGTTGTTTATGTTAACTCCGCCTTCGAGGCGCTGACCGGCTATTCGGCCGCAGAACTCGTCGGCCGTAATCTGCGCCTGTTGCAGGCCCATGATCGCGACCAGGACGGCCGGCATCGGCTCCGCGAGGCATTGAGCCGCGGCGACAGCTGCCGCGTGCTGCTGCGCAATTACCGCAAGGACGGCTCCCTGTTCTGGAATGAAATGGTGGTGGTGCCGGTGCGCGACGCCGCAGGCCGCATCACGCATTTCGCCGGGCATCACCGCGACGCCGGCGAGCGGTTGCGGATCGATCCCAAGGTGGCGAGAGACTCCCTGAGCGGGGCTCACCAGCCGACCACCCACGCGGTGCGCGACGATCGCCTGACCGGGCTTTACACCTTGTCCTATCTCGAGGAATTATTGAAACGCGACTGGGCGGTGGCGCATCGCGAGCAGCGCAGTATTGCCGTCTTTGCAGTCGACATCGACGCACTCGATCTTTACAACACCACATTCGGACGCGCCGCCGGCGATTCGACCATTCGGCGCGTGGCGCATGTGGTTTCAGGGTGCCTGCGCCGTTCGAGCGATGTCACCGCGCGCATCGACGGCGGCAGCCTCATAGCATTCGCGCCGGGACTGAGCTATGAACAGGCTTTGAGTGTCGGACACCTCATGGCCGAAAGAGTGCGTGAGCTTCGCATTCATCATCCCCGCTCGGCGGTATTGCGCTACATCAGCATCAGCATCGGCGTTGGTGCGATGGTACCGGGAGCCGCGGACAGCCCTTCGAGCCTGATGCAGAAGGCGCAGCAGCAGCTGCAGCTCGCCAAGAAAGCCGGGCGCAATCAAGCGGCTTGAAGCGCGCGAGCGGCGTCGGTCAACTGCGCCGGGCGGCGCCGCTACTGCATGTGCTGACCGCCGTTGATCGCAATATTGGCGCCGGTCAGGAAGGCCGCCTCGTCACTCGACAGGTAGGCCACCAGCCCGGCCACTTCTTCCGGCTTGCCGAGCCGCCCCATGGGTATCTGCGGAATGATTTTGGAGTCCAGTACCTCCTTCGGGATCGCCATCACCATGCTGGTGCCGATGTAGCCGGGGGAGATGGTGTTGACGGTGACGCCCTTGCGTGCGACTTCGAGAGCGAGCGCCTTGGTGAAGCCGTGCATGCCGGCCTTGGCCGCGGAATAATTGGTCTGCCCGAACGCGCCTTTCTGGCCGTTGACCGAGGAGATGTTGATGACCCGGCCCCAGCCGCGCTCCAACATGCCGTCGCACACCTGCTTGGTCATGTTGAAGCAGGAGTCGAGATTCGTATGCATCACCGAATCCCAGTTGATCTTGTCCATCTTCTTGAAGGTCATGTCGCGCGTGATGCCGGCGTTGTTCACCAGCACATCCACCGGGCCAAGCTCTTCCGCCACCTTGCGGATGCAGGCCTGACAGGATTCCCAGTCGCTGACATCGCAGGCGTACGCGTGAAAATGATAACCCTGCTGGTTCATTGACTTGAGCCAATCCGTGGCCTTGGGATTACTCGGCGAGTAGGTGGTGGCGACGGTATTGCCGAGCTTAGCCAACTTGATGCAGATGGCTTCGCCCAAGCCCCCCATGCCGCCGGTGACCAATGCGACTCTTTTTTTCAGTTCCATAAATTGCTCACGACTTTAAGTTGTTGATGTTGCGTTAAATGAGTTGAACCTAGCGTTCGATTGCCATCGCCACGCCCATGCCGCCGCCGATGCACAGGCTGGCGAGGCCTTTCTTGGCGTCGCGACGAATCATCTCGTGCAAAAGAGTGACGAGGATGCGGCAACCCGAGGCGCCAATCGGATGACCGATGGCGATGGCGCCGCCATTGACGTTGATCTTCGAGGTGTCCCAGCCCATTTGGCGATTGACGCCGATCGCCTGGGCGGCAAATGCCTCGTTGATTTCCATCAGATCGAGCTGCTGATGCGTCCAGCCCGCTTTCGAAAGACACAACTGGCTGGCCGGCACCGGGCCCATCCCCATGATTTTCGGGTCCACTCCCGCGGATGAGTAGGCGCGAACATAAGCCATGGGCTTCAAGCGCAGTTCCTCCGCCTTGCGGGCCGACATCATGATCACGGCCGCGGCGCCGTCGTTGATGCCCGAGGCGTTGCCCGCGGTCACCGTGCCATCCTTGGCAAACGCGGGCTTAAGCGCGCTCAGCGCTTCGACCGTGGTGCCGGCGCGGATGTATTCATCCGTATCGAATGCCGTGGTGCCTTTGCGCGTTACGATCTCGATCGGCGCAATCTCGGCCTTGAAACGCCCGGCCTTCTGCGCGGCCTCCGCCTTCTGCTGCGAGGCTGCCGCGAATTCATCCTGCTCACGGCGGGAAATATCGTATTTCTTCGCAACGTTCTCAGCCGTGGTTCCCATGTGATAGTTGTTGTAGGCGTCCCACAGGCCATCGATGATCATGCTGTCGACGAGCTTGGCATCGCCCATGCGAAATCCGTCGCGCGACCCTGGAAGGACATGCGGCGAAGCGCTCATGTTCTCCTGGCCGCCGGCAATGACGATGTCCGCATCGCCGCACTTGATGGCCTGAGCGGCGAGATGCGTGGCCTTCAGGCCGCTGCCGCAGACCTTGCCGACTGTCATCGCCGGCACCATGTCCGGAATTCCTGCGCGGATCAGCGCCTGCCGCGCCGGATTCTGGCCGACCCCCGCGAGCAGCGCCTGTCCCATGATCACTTCGGAGATCTGGCTGGCCTTCACGCCGGAGCGCTCGAGAAGGGCCTTGATGATTTGCGCGCCCAGGTCCGCGGCCGCAACCTTGGCGATGGAACCGTTGAATTTACCCACCGCGCTGCGCAGTGCCGCCGTGATGACCACGTCGTTCATAGCAACCTCTTTGGCTTGGCCTAGTGTTTGAAGTTCGTCGTCAAGCCTTCGATGGCGGCCCTGACCTCTGCTCCGGCTTTGTCCATGTGGGCTTTGAATTCCGCCCACGTGGTCTCGTTGGCGCCCTTCAGCTTGCTGAAGTTCTCCCACGCCTGCGTCTGACTGGCGCGCAGCGTTTCGAGCATTTTCTCATATTGAAGTTTGGCGTTGGCCTCGACCTTTTCGGCACCGGCCTTGAAGGCCTCGGTCTGCGCCTTCCATTCATTCAACTGCTTTTCCATCAAGGACTGATAATCTTCCCGAATTCCCATGGTCCTTACTCCTGCTATGGGTTGATCGCGCATTCCTGGCCATTGCGGCGCGCTGGACATTGTCCACCATTTTCAGGCGTTTATCCTATGCTGATTCCGCATCGCAATTCGGTACGGTATCGTACAGCCAGTATCCGTTGGAAACAGCCGCGGATTTTCCACGGGTTTCTTGCGGAGAATGCGTATGCTGCGCCAATGGTTGAGAAGAGCAGTGGGCCTGGGCGCACGGGCGCGGCCTTCGCCACGGGGCCGCAGCCGATTTCTCGAGGCAACCTTCAAGGATTTGAGCGCGCGCAGCGCAACTGAACAAAATCGGCGCCGCGAGCTCGACTACCGGCTGTATCTGCCCAGCGGCTCCTCGGCGCGCGACAGCTTGCCGCTGATCGTCATGCTGCACGGCTGCAATCAGGACTCGCTGACATTTGCCGAGGGCACGCGCATGAATGCGCTCGCCGAAGAATGCCGCTTCGCCGTGCTGTATCCGCAGCAGGGTCAGGATTCGAATCATCTGCGCTGCTGGAATTGGTTCGAAGCGGCTTCATTGGCAGGCGCCGGGGAGGCCGCCCTGATCGCCCGCCTGATTGCCCAGGTCAGCGAGCGCCGCCCGATCGACCGGCGCCGCGTCTATCTGGCAGGGATGTCGGCCGGCGGCGCAATGGCCAATGTCCTGGCCGTGCGCCACAGCCGTCTATTCGCCGCCTGCGCCACGCATTCCGGCCTGATGTTCGGCGCAGCGCATTCGCCGCTGCAGGCGCTCGCCGCGATGCGATCCGGCGCCACGGCCGCGACCATCGAAGCGGCGCGCCGGCTGATGCGCGAGACCGAGCCCGCGGTGACGGTGCCGACGCTCGTGATTCACGGTGACCAAGACACGACGGTCAGTCCGGCGAATGCGCAGCAAATCATCGACGAGCTGAAATTTCGGGCGGAATTCATCGACCCGGCCGGCGGCGCCCTGCTCTTGTCCGAGGAGCTTTGCATCGATGCGGGCCGCAGCTACCGGCAGCAGGACTACTCTCGACAGGGACGGATCGAACTGCGCAAGATTTTGATCACCGGACTCGCGCATGCGTGGAGCGGCGGCGACGATCGTCTGGAGTTCAACGACGCCGCAGGTCCCGCCGCCAGCCGGCTGGTCGTGGATTTTGTCACGCAGTATCAGCGCGGCTGATCAACGCGCGGCCAGCCACTTGGCGATCGAGGCGGGCACCTCGTGCTGCGCCCGCGCGCTGATGTACATACCGATGTGGCCCAGATCAAACTCGAGTGCCGTGTAATCACGGCTGCCCACCAGGCCCTTGAGCGCCAGGGATGCGGCGGGCGGCACCAGGTGATCGCGCTTGCCGATGAGGTTCAGTACCGGCACGCGCAGAGTGCGCAGATCCACCTTGCGTCCCGAGATTTCCAGCCGGTTTTGCGCGAGGCGGTTCTCCTGATAAAACCAGATCACGAATTCGCGGAACGCCGCGCCGGCCTGGTCGGGACTGTCGAATATCCATTGTTCAACGCGCATGAAATTCTCGGCGCCCGCGCGATCGGGATTAGCCGCCAGCAGATCGACGTACTTCTGCTGCGTCAGCCGAAACGGCATCAACGATAAAAACAGTTGGTTGAGCACATCTCCCGACACATTGCCATCACCCACCCAGGCGGCAATATCGATCCTTCGGGCCCATTTCGACAGCAGGTCCGCCGGCGAATGGAAGTCGACCGGCGTGACCATGGTGATGAGATTTTTTATGCGCTGTGGCTGCAGCGCAGAGAAGCACAGACTCAATACGCCGCCCTGGCACACCCCGAGCATGTTCAGCGCATCCAGATGTTGCGCCTCCAGGATATGTGCCACGCATCCCGCCAGATGATCATCGAGGTAGTCGGCGAGCGTGGTGAAGCGATCGGCGCCGTCCGGGTATCCCCAGTCGATGAGATAGACATCCAGGCCTTCATTCAAGAGACCGCGAATCAAGGAACGGTCTTCCTGCAAATCCATCATGTACGGCCGGTTCACCAGTGCGTACACGATCAGCAGCGGTGTGCTCACCGAGGGCCGCGCGATGGGTCGGTAACGATAGAGTTTCACCTTTCCCGATTGCCGCACCATTTCTCGCTCCGAGCAGCCTGCAGCGCCGGGAGTGGCGGCGGCAAGCGCAGCGAGCGCGCTGAAGGAGTTGTTCGTCATGGTTTTGCCTTCTTGCGCGGCACGCGCTGCGGCGCGCGTTGCGGCGCGCGTTGCGGCGTGGCGGCTGCCTCGGGCCGGCTCTGCTCGCGCAGGGCGCGCAGTTCATGTTCCACGGCCATCAGGCGCTGCGTCAGCGTGTTGATCTCGCTGCGCGTCGGCAGGTCGAGGAGCTTAGCCGAATGTTCGATGCCGGCCTGCAGCTCTTTTCGCCATTCACTGCTCGCATTCACATAGTCGGCGAGCGCGTTGCAGAAAGGCTCGCCATGTGCGGCGCGGGCATAGGCGTCCTCCGCACAGTCGATCCACGTTCCGTAGAGTTTGTGCAGCGCTTCGGCACTGGGCGCCTGCGGCGGCGCGGCGGCGAGCCCGGCTGCGAAAGTTGCGGCGGCCTCGCGCACCGCATCGGCGCCGAAGCGCTGCAGCCGGCGCTGAGCTTCTTCGATGCGCCGCCACGCTTCCGCCATGCGCTGCGCACGAAGCTGGGATTCGCGGCTGGCGCCGAGCGCGGGGGAGTTCGGTGCGAACATGGGCGGCGCGCCGCCGATGCCGGCACTCAGATTCCACGGCAATTGGATGTCGGAGAATAATTCGCGCAACGAATCGCCGAAACTTTGCGCGGCCGCGGCTGCCGCGGGTGCCGGCGCATTGGCCGCGCCGTCAAAATAGGCGCGTGCAGCGGCGTTGAAGTGTTCGCTGAGGTCGGCAAAGGGGGCAAAGGAGGATGCATTCTGCGCGGTGCCGGAAGGGGATGCGCCCGGTGTGAATCGCGCGCTGAATGCCAGCCACTGCGCCCACGGATCAGGTTGCATCGGAGGACACTCTGTACGCAATGCAATAGGGGAAAGTCTGAACGTGGACGGCGCTCGAAAACATGCCAAGTGTGACGTAAAACATTGTTTTTATAGCATTCACGCGATTAGATGGTTCCACGATTTAAAGCTCGTTGTAACAGAAGTTGTGCAATGCGAAAGGTTCGCTTAGGATGCGTGCGGATTTTTTAGATTAGACCATGCAGCAAGAACGCCTCATACGCAAATATGCCAATCGGCGCCTCTATGACACGGGCGCCAGCCGCCACGTGACTCTGGAAGATCTGCGGCAATTGATCGTCTCTGGCGAGAAAATCAAGGTGGTCGATGATAAGTCCGGCGAAGATCTGACGCGCTCGGTGCTGCTGCAGATCATCGCCGAGCAGGAACAGTTCGGCTCGCCGGTACTGGGCCCAGAACTACTCGAAATGATCATCCGCTTCTATGGCCGCCCGGCGCAAGCATTGCTCAGCGGCTACCTCGAGCAGGCATTTACAACCATGCTGCGGCAGCAGGAGGCAATGCAATCGGAGATGCTCAAGGCACTGCAGACGCCATTCGCACCATTGACCGATCTTGCCCGCACCAATCTTCAGATGTGGGAAAAGATGCAATCCGCTGCTCGCGCCGCGTTCACCGGAAGCGACGCGAACGCGCCCAAACCCGGCTCCGATACCGGTGCCCAACCCAAAGATGACAGCAAGAAAGGCGAGTAATGGCTTATGGACGTTCATAACAAAACTGTGGTGGTGACCGGCGCAGGCCGCGGCATCGGTCGTGCGATCTCGTTGCAGCTCGCCGCTCAAGGCGCTGACCTGGCGCTTTTCGACCTGAATGAATCCGATCTTGAAGCCACCGCTTCGCAATGCGCGGCCAAGTCGGTGCAGGCGCGCAGCTACCGCGTGAATGTGGCCGATGAAGGCGAAGTCAGCGCCGCCATGGCGCAGGTCGCGTCGGACTTCGGGCGCTTGGACGGGCTGGTGAATAATGCCGGTATCGTGCGCGACGGCTTGCTCGTCAAAGTGAAGGACGGCGCCGTTGTCGGGCGCATGTCGATGGATCAGTGGAACTCGGTCATTGGCGTGAATTTAAGCGGCGTATTCCTGTGCGCGCGCGAGGCCGCGGCGCAGATGATTGGCTTCGGCAACGGCGGCGTGATCGTCAATATTTCCAGCATTTCCCGAGTCGGCAATGCCGGCCAGAGCAACTACAGCGCTGCCAAGGCCGGGGTCGAGTCCTTAGGCGTGGTGTGGGCCAAGGAGCTCGCGCGCTACGGCATTCGAGTCGGCTCCATCGCACCGGGCTTCACGCACACCGAGATCCTCGCCTCGATGCGTCCGGAAGTGCTGGAGAAACTCACCGCGCCGGTGCCGCTAAAGCGCCTCGGGCAACCCGAAGAAATCGCCCATGCCGTACTGTTCATATTCGAAAACGATTTCTTCACCGGCCGCTGTATCGAGGTCGACGGCGGTCTGCGCTTCTGAGCCCGGCATTTGCGCTTGCAGCCCCAAGGCGCCGCAGATGCGCGCGGCCGCTGATACCACGCGCGCTACCGACGCTGCCAGCAGATTATCCGTAGGCGGGTGGTGGCGGGGCGCCCCGCAGTCGTAGCGCGAGTGCGGCAGCCCGAGACGCGCCATGACCACTACCTCGACCGCTTCGGCCTCGTACTCAAACAGCGTGCAGTCCATGGCGCGATGAGCGCCCCGATGCGCCAGCCAATGGGCCAATTCGTGCACCAGCGTGAGCAGTTGCTGTTCGGGGCTCAAGTCAGCGCGCAGCGTGATGAGATCGCGGCAAATCCGGCCATGGACGCAGGGGGGTAATTCCGCGCGCAGCACACGTGCGCCGTTGCGCTCGATAAAGGACTCGAGAGCCAGAATGCAGCTCGGAATCGAAGTCATACAGCCCCCGTGTAGGCCGAGAGCCTTGATTATGCGCCCGGACGGGCGGCCCGTCGCCATCCTCCCCAATTACTCTTGCAGTGCACTTTTTTCCTGCATATATTATTTTACAATTGTAATAATTAGAAAAATAATCATTTATAAACAATAATATACGACAATGTAAGAGAGCGCGGTCGGTTTGAGTAGATTCTTCTTGCGTTGCATACAAAATGGACTATACTGACGCCAGTAGCATCAATCCCCCAAGACAAGGAACGACCATGAACAACTCCCCTTTTGATCCCACCAGCATTTTCGAGTCCTATCGCAACGCGTTCGCGCCTGTGCTCAAAGCCCAGCAAGAAGGCGTCAAGGCCATCGAGCGTTTGGGCCGTTATCAGTACGCCGTTGCCGGCGACTATATGGAGTGGAGCATTGCCCACGCCACTGCGGCGACCGCCGTGAAGACCCCCGCTGAACTCATGACCAAGCAGGTCGAACTTGCCACGGCCCTCGGCGAGAAGCTGCGAGTTCGCGCGCAAGAGTTCGTCACTTTGGCCACCGAGGCCCAGTCGAGCTTCACCCAAGTGGTCAAGGAAGCTGCCAGCAAGGCCGCGGACATGACCAAGGAAGCCACCGCAAAGGTTGTAGAGACTGCCAAAAAGGCGGCCTAATTCGAGTAACACCGCGCAACGGCGGTGAAAGCGATGACTTGACTCAAGAGGAGGAGGCGATGGTGCCTCCTCCTGCTTGTTTAGTTGTATTCTGTCGTCAATCAACGCATGGGCCGGACAGAAATCACAGTGGTCAACACCAAGAACTCCAATACGGCGAACTCAAGTACCGCCGACTCAAGTAACGCGAAAAATACCGATTCCAACCCTGCTGCGGCCCCCGTGGATGCGGAAGGTTGGGCGCGCATGATGCGCGCGCAGCTGGCGACCGTGTCGGGCGGCCTCGCTCCCGATGTATACGTGAACGCTTGGTGGGACTGGTACTTAA
>Ga0210409_10000605_pt1 | contig 54871 bp, 49 predicted proteins | sample IncBWH17MmetaG_FD_161649 | JGI IMG/M metagenome (GOLD analysis project Ga0210409, IMG submission 161649) | Forest soil microbial communities from Barre Woods Harvard Forest LTER site, Petersham, Massachusetts, United States - Inc-BW-H-17-M | ecosystem: Environmental > Terrestrial > Soil >... | reverse complement strand
CCATCTTCGCTCACGTGAGTGACCGTGCCGTCGACGGCGTGCAGGCCGCCCTTGCCGACTTTCTCAACTTCGACAGCCGTTTCTTCCCCGCCTTTCGCGGTGTAATGAGCGACAACTTCAGAGCCTTCCGTGAGTCCGTGGAAGGAATCTTTCGCGCCAGTGGCAGTGGCTTGGGCGCCGCGGACAGTGGTCTTGGCGACAAAATGAAAGGTGTGCTCGGTGCCGTCGGCGGTTTTAACGACGATGGTTTTGGTTGCTTCATCGACCTTGGTGATCGTGCCGTGGACGGCAGAGACGACAGCCTCATCCGCGCGCGCGGGCAGAAGGAAGAGAGAAGCAACGGCGAGCAAGCGAAGCGAGTACTTGAACATGAGAACCTCCACCCCAGTATTCAGATTAGGTTGAATTGAGAAACAATAATACCGCAGGCGAGTAAGGAACTGTAGTGCAAACGGCGTGCGGGATTAGAAGGACGGAGGAAGCAGCCGGAGAAGCCAATCCGAGAGAGAAACCCGTCAGGGCGCGAAGCCTGGAAGAGACTTTTTTGCAGGTTGACTAACGACCATATTTCTGCACATATCGAAATATGGCTGCCACCCAAACGAAGAAAAGCACGGAGCAGGTGACGAAGTTCGCCGATATGTTGTCGGCCATGGGTACGGAACCGCGGCTGCGCATCATGCAACTACTGCTATCGGCGCACCCGGAAGGGCTCGTGGTAGGCAACATTCAAGAAGAATTGGAAATTCCGAATTCGACGCTCTCCCACCATTTGGACAAATTGAAAAATGAAAATCTGGTGCAAGTGAAGCGAGAGAGCACCTTTTTGCGATATACGGCGAACACGGAAGCGCTTCAGGAGTTGATGCAGTTTCTTTATTCGGAGTGCTGCACGCGGAACAAGGCTCTGCGGCCGCGGGACATTATCGAAATCTGCCGTTAGGAGGGCGCGATGGATAACGCAAATATCGAGAACGCAGACATCAAGGAAATGGTACGGGAGAAATACGGGCAGGCGGCGCGGCGAGCCGGGGCGGGCGGGAGTTCGTGCTGCGGCGCGGCGCCAGCGACGGGAGCCGCGTGCGATCCGATTACTTCACATTTGTATGACGCCGCGCAGATGGAGCAAGTGCCGGAGCAGGCGCTGCAAGCTTCGCTCGGCTGCGGCAATCCGACGGCGCTGGCGAAATTGAATGCAGGAGAAGTCGTGCTCGACCTTGGATCGGGAGGCGGGATTGACGTTTTACTTTCGGCGCGGCGAGTGGGGCCGACTGGCAAGGCCTATGGCCTTGATATGACGGACGAGATGCTGGCACTGGCAAACGAGAACAAGCGCAAAGCGGGGGCTGAGAATGTGGAATTTCTTCGCGGAGAGATCGAGCACATTCCACTTCCTGACAATTCCGTGGATGTAATTATTTCAAATTGCGTGATCAATCTTTCCGCCGATAAAGACAGCGTGTTGCGAGAGGCGTATCGGGTTCTGAAGCCGGGCGGGCGTTTTGCGGTATCGGATGTGGTTACCCGAGGCGAGATTTCTCCGCGGATTCGGCAGAGCATGCTTTTGTGGGTTGGGTGCGTCGCGGGGGCGCTGGAAGAAGGGGAATACCGCGACAAGCTTGGAGCTGCCGGATTCGAGCAGATTGAGGTGGAACCGACGCGAATTTACCGCGTCGAAGATGCGCGGGAGTTTCTGTCAGAGAAAGGACTGGATCTGGACTCACTCGCGCCGCAGGTGGATGGCAAATTCTTGAGTGCGTTCGTGAGAGCCGTCAAGCCGGTGTCAGTGAAAACGACGGACAGTTGCTGCGGCCCGGCGTGCTGCAAATGATGTTTCTGGCTTCATTATTCGGATCGCGGGAGTAATGCCGTGCCAGCACTCTACAACGTGCTCTTCCTTTGCACTGGAAATTCGGCTCGTTCCATCATGGCTGAAGCCATTCTCAACCACAAAGGCAAACCCACCTTCAGCGCCTACAGCGCTGGAAGCCACGCTTCGGGAATTGTGAGACCCGAGGCGCTCAAGCAGCTAGAGACTTCGGGATTGCCTACCGACGGCCTGCGCAGCAAAAACTGGGACGAATTCGCAAAACCCGGAGCGCCGAAGATCAACTTCGTCTTCACCGTTTGCGACAACGCTGCGAAGGAAGTCTGCCCAATCTGGCCGGGCCAGCCGATGACGGCGCATTGGGGCGTTGCCGACCCGGCAGAGGTGAAAGGCACGCCGGAGCAAATCGCGCGGGCTTTTCGGGATGCATTCCTGCTGCTTGACCGCAGAATCAGTCTCTTTCTCTCATTGCCTCTCCAAAGTCTCGACAAACTCGCGATCCAAACCGAAGTTGACCGCATCGGGAAACTATGAAATCAAATCTGGGTGCCCGAATCGTCGCGGAATTCCTGGGAACAGCGTTTCTCGTGGCTGCTGTTGTTGGTTCAGGAATTATGGCGGAGCGGCTCGCCAGCGGAAACGCTGCTTTAGCTCTGCTGGCGAATACGATCGCCACTGGCGCGGCGCTTGTGGCATTGATATTGACGTTCGGGCCGATATCCGGTGCGCACCTGAATCCGATCGTTTCCGTGGCGGACGCGATGGAAGGCGGTTTGGCTTGGGCCGAGACGCTTCCTTACGTTGCCGCCCAAATCTTCGGCGGGGTTTGTGGAACGATTGCAGCCCACGCCATGTTTGGCCTTCCCTTGGTTACTCTGTCCCGCCATGTGCGTAGCGGACCAGCCCAAATTTTCAGCGAGTTTATCGCGAGTTTCGGCCTTCTATGCGTGATTTGGGGATGCTCCAGATCTCGCTCGAACGTGGTGCCGTTCGCAGTCGGGAGCTACATCACGGCTGCGTATTGGTTTACGTCCTCGACGTCTTTCGCCAATCCTGCGGTGACGATTGCGAGATGTCTGAGCGACACGTTCGCGGGGATTCGGCCTGCCGATGTTCCTCTCTTCGTGGTGGCCCAATTTGCGGGAGGAATCGCGGCAACCTTTCTGTTTCGTTGGCTTGTTCCAAACCTGCCGTCGAGGGCGAAGGATGTTCTGGTGCGCCATGGCGCTGAACTCTGATCGTGCATGCGAAATGGTGGACAAGAACGAGCGCAGTTCGAGCCATTCGAAGAGAAAGGGTTAAGATTGCTCGCTGAAAAATTTGGTGCGGTCGAGTGGATTCGAACCACCACGGTATTGCTACCGCCAGCCCCTCAAGCTGGTGCGTCTGCCAGTTCCGCCACGACCGCACAGAGGTGAGGTAGACAGTTTAACTGCCAGTGAGAAAGGCCGCAAGCCCAGCCAGAGAACGCGGCAGCAAGCCGGTCCCCAAAGTCCACTCAAACCAATTAGGAAGCAGTTCTCGCTTCCGGGACAGCCGTTCCACGAGGAGTGAGAACTGCCAACAGGATGGCCACAATTGCCAAGGCGGGAACATCGCCGAGTAGATGCCCGTGCTCGGCGGGCGCCTTGAGAGCCTGGATGGCCATGATTCCTGCATGAACGAGGCTCGACCAGACTGTGAACCAAATCAGGCTGCGGTGTTGTAAAGGATTGCGAGACGCAATCAGCAGGAATATCCCAAGAGTGGCGTAAACACCGAGGATCATTTGTTCGTACTCGGGTTGGTTAGGTTGCCACCGCCAGCCCGACGGCCACAAGGACATCATCAAGGGATAGACCCCGAATATGAAGATCAAGCCAGTGAGGATCAGGACATACCGAAGTAAACGAACGTGCGAATCGCCGCTCATGCGTCTCTCCTTAGAATGAGTTTCGGGAGCCGAGGGAAATTAGCGGGGAGAGTAATCCCGATTGTTCGCGAAGTCAATAAGGCGACGACGGTGAGGTGGGTGCAACACAGAACTGGCGAGCGCGCAATAATAAGGCGCGCCGCTATCGCGAGGGCTACGGTTTCTTCGGCGGTGTCGTGGCCGGTTGCAAAGGAGCAGGTTGCGACGAAGCGGGCGCCGTGCTCGACGCAGGTGGATTGCTCTGGGGAGCAGGCGTTTGCGGCACTGGCGTTGGCGTGGCTGGAATTGTTGCGGGCGTCTTCACGGGGGCGGGCTTGGAGACTTGACGCAGCACTGAGCCGCCTTGCTCGACCGCCTTGTCCGTGCGCAACACGAGGGCCAGGGCACAAATCATGAACATGATGGCGCACCAGGTGGTGGCCTGCGAAAGAATCGTGGCGGCTCCGCGAGGACCGAAAGCGGTTTGGCTGCCTGCGCCGCCGAACGCGCCGGCGAGGTCAGCGGCTTTGCCGCTCTGGAGAAGAACCACGATGATCAAGACGAGGCAGTTCATCACGTAGAAAATGGTGAGCAGCGGGCCCGCCCAACGGAACCCGACGACAACAATGGCCAAACCAATCAGAATGGCGATAGTCCACTTCATCCAACCTGGCATTTCTATCTCCCTGCGCAATCTCGTACGATGCTTGCGAACGATTTGGCGTCTAGGCTCGCCCCGCCTACCAGCGCTCCATCGAGTTCTTCCTGCGCCATCAATCCCTGAATATTGTCAGGCTTGACGCTGCCGCCATAGAGAATCCGCAATGCGGAGGCGTGAGCGGCGGAAAACTTTTCCTCGGCGCATTTACGGATGAGGCGGTGAGTCTCCGCGGCAATTTCCGGAGTGGCCGTCTTGCCGGTCCCGATGGCCCACACTGGTTCGTACGCTATCAGAATACGGGAGAATTCATCGGGGGTCAACGAACCGGGGCCATTGAGGAACTGAGTTCTGCAGACTTGTTCCGTAGCGCCAGCCTCGCGATCATGCAGCATTTCGCCGATGCAGACGATGGGAGTAAGGCCGGCGGCGAGGGCGGTTTTGGTCTTCTTGGCGACGGTTTCGTCGGTTTCGCCGAAGAACTGTCGTCTTTCCGAATGGCCAATGATGACGTAGCGGCAGCCGACTTCCACTAGCATTTCAGGGGAGATTTCGCCGGTGAAGGCGCCTTCTTTTTCCCAAAAGACGTCCTGTCCGGCGATGGCGATCTGCGTGCCGCGCGCGGCTTCGACGGCGGCATGAAGGGCCGTGAAGGGCGGAGCGATGACGATGTCGCACTGCTTGATGCCGTCAACGAGCATGGAGAAGGCGGAGAAAAAGACCTGAGTTTCCGTTTCCGTCTTGTACATCTTCCAATTTCCGGCAATGACGCGGCGGCGGGTTAGCTTGCCGGCCGCGATGGTCATTTCCTCAGCGGGGTTATCGGTCAAAGCTTCGACACCGGGAAGTTTGGCGCCGGCCAGAAATTCGAGCGAAGCGCCCCCTCCGGTGGAGATGTGAGAAATTCTGTCGGCGACGCCGGACTGGTGGACGGCTGCGACGGAATCGCCCCCGCCTACGATGGATGTGGCGCCCGCGCTGGTGGCGGCCGCGACGGCTCTGGCGACTTCGAGCGTTCCATTCGCGAAAGCGGGCATTTCGAAGACGCCCATGGGGCCGTTCCAGACGAGGGTCTTGGCTCTGGAAATTTCCGCGGCGAAGGCAGCAGCGGTTTTTGGTCCGATATCGAGACCCATCTGATCGGGGGGCGTGGCAGAGATATCGACCGTGGATGCGGGCGCGGTGGGTTTGAATTCGGGAGCGATGACATGGTCGACTGGCAGCAGCAACTTGAGGTTGTTCTGCTTGGCGTCAGCGAGAAGTTTGCGCGCGAGATCGAGTTTGTCGTCTTCGACCAGAGATTTTCCGATGGGCAAGCCCTGTGCTTTGAAAAATGTATAGGCCATTCCGCCGCCGATGAGCGTGGCGTCGGCAATTTTCATGAGATTTTCGACCACTTCGATCTTGTCGCTGACTTTTGCGCCGCCAAGAATCGCAACGAAAGGGCGCGTGGGATTGCTGAGGGCTTTGCCGAGATAGTTGAGCTCTTTCTCCATGAGCAGACCGGCGGCGGACTGCTTCACGAAGCGCGTGATGCCCACGACGGAAGCATGGGCGCGATGCGCGGAGCCGAACGCGTCGCAAATAAAGAGCCCATCGCAGAGCGAGGCGAGTTGCTTTGAGAATGCTTCGTCATTTTTCTCTTCTTCGGGGTGGAAGCGCACGTTTTCGAGAAGAAGAATTTCGCCGTCGCCGAGAGTCTTGCTCTTGGATTCGGGGACCGCACCCACGCAATCGGAGGCAAAGCGAACGGGTTTGCCAATGAGCGATTCGAGTTTTTTCGCGACCGGAAAAAGAGAAAATTTGGAATCGGGACCGCCTTTGGGACGGCCGAGGTGCGAAGCGAGTATCAGGCGGCCGCCTTTTTTAACAGCGAGTTGAAGCGTGGGAAGTGTTTCGCGAATGCGTGTGTCATCGGAGACGACACCGTCCTTGAGAGGGACGTTGAAGTCCACGCGGATGAAAACGCGTTTGCCGCGGAGATCGAGGTCGTTGATGGTGAGTTTATTCATGAATTCGTGACTCGTGATTCGTTATTTTTGATTCCTGAGACAGACGGGCGGGGCCCGTACAAGATAAAGAATCCCCGCGCACAAATAGCCGATGGGCGGGCTAGAATTTCGCCGCCATGAATTTGATGAGATCGCGGCAACGGCAGGAATAGCCCCACTCGTTGTCGTACCAGGCCAGAACCTTTACGCAGCGATCGCCGACGACTTTCGTATAGCCGGCGTCGACGATGGAAGAGTTGGGGTTGCCTTTGAAATCGGCGGAGACGAGTTCTTCCTCCGTGTAAGCGAGCACACCTTTCATGGGGCCGTGGGCCGCGGCTTTCAGAGCGGCGTTGACGGTCTCGACAGTCGCCGGCTTCTCTACAAAAACGGTGAGGTCGACGACGCTGACGTTCGGCGTTGGTACACGCATGGCGTAGCCGTCGAGCTTGCCTTTCAGTTCTGGAATGGCGAGATGGAGGGCTTTGGCTGCACCAGTCGAGCTCGGGATCATGTTGATGGCAGCGGCGCGCGCGCGGCGGAGATCCTTGTGGGGTAGATCGAGAAGCTTCTGGTCGTTCGTATAGGAGTGGATGGTGGTCATAGTGCCGCTGTGAATGCCGAAGGTGTCTTGGAGAACTTTGGCGACTGGAGCCAGGCAATTCGTGGTGCAGGAGGCATTGGAAACCACGTGATGCTTCGCGGGATCGTAAGTCTTGTCGTTGACGCCGAGAACGAGCGTCGCATCGGGGCCGTCGGCCGGCGCGGAGATAATGACTTTCTTGACCGGGCCGCGGAGATGCTTTTTTGCGTCGGCGCCCTTGGTGAAAAGACCGGTGGACTCGACGACGATGTCCGCGCCGACACTGGCCCAATCGATTTCGCCTGGGTCTTTTACCTTGAAGACCTTGAAAGACTTCCCTTCGACGGAAATCGAATCATCCGTGTGCGTAACGTTATGCGGGAGATTGCCAAGGATGGAATCGTATTTTAGCAGGTGCGCGAGGGTCTTGGCGTCGGTGACGTCGTTGACGGCGACGAACTGGATGTCCTTGTCGTCGAGCGCGGTGCGCATGATGTTCCGTCCGATGCGGCCGAAGCCGTTGATGCCGACCTTGATGGGCATACTTCCTCCGATGGGATTTGTGAGACAGCGGCGGGCTCTCTAGCGAGAAACGACCGCAATGCCGAACCCAAAATGCTATGGGCTGCGTAAAGAAAAGTCAACGCGAAGCGACAGGGTCGATTTCCATTGCGAATGTCACGATTCTTTCGGTGCAAGTAAGGCGAAGTTCTATTGCGGGTATTGCTTTATGTTGGTTACGCGGTCGCCGTTGAATCGGACAAATACGGTTTTCGACGGTGGCTGGCCGTAGATCCAGTCCTCGATGTCGTTGCCTTCGTTGTCGCGCTCACGAATTTTGTGGTCGGGCTTGCCGATGGCGGCTACCACTTGTTCGCGGTCCATGCCGACGATCGGCCGGCGTTCCTGAATGGCTTTCCGCATCTCCGGAGGCAACGTATCGACCCACTGAACCGAGGCGGACCGCTGTCTTGAGAAATCAAGGAACGGCGCGAGAAGCTGCATCAAGTCGTTCGGGCTTAGATCCGGGACCGGCTTGCTGAAATCGAGATAAATGGTGCTGCCCTGCCCAGGCTGAAGCCCGGGTGGGCCGGTCTCTTCCTGTTCGGTAGTCGTACGAGCGGTCGGAATGCCGGCCATTTCAATGTGGAGGCGGTCCCGCAGGCGCTTCTTGCCGCGTCCGCCGCCGTTCAAGTCCACAATGATTTGATGGTCGCGAAAATCGAGTTTGGTGATTTGTACTTTGTCACCATTGTTGACGGCAGCGCCGTGAGTAGCAAGGGCGCGTTCGAGCAAATCCACCTGGAGCGGCTTGCCCACGTAAACGATCAAACCCTCCTTGCCAGCAGGAAGCGATTTCGTGGCCTTGGCGAACTCGCCGGAAACGTAACGAATGAGTTCGAGTTTCGAAGACTCTTGCAGTGTTGCACTCTTCGGCTTGGCCGGCGTTTGGGAATCGCCCTGTCCATCGAGCGCGGTGTCTGGGAAAAGAGAAATTTCCTCGCCAGATGGAAAAACAACGTTGGGCTGAGCAGGCGGACGAAGACTGTTGACGCGGGGAATGTCTGCGTCAGCCGTCAGGAAGAGAGTCAAGCTGAGAATGAGCCGAGTAGCCATGACTGATGTTGACCAGCCCCCTTGGGCCAGCGCTCCCATTATATTACGAAATTATCCCCACATCCTATGATGCGGGAAATGGGCATTGCGACCGCCGCCGCCCTCGGGGATTTACAGCGCCGTAGAGATACTTGGTAAAGCCGGCCCTCGAGGCTTCGAGGGCTGTCCTGGCAGGGTGAGCCAATCGCGAATAGCCTAGCGGGAGATCACCTGGACGCCTTGGCGGTCAATCGTTACGGGCAGAACTTCCCCGCCAGCCTCGACAATAGCTGCTTCCACGCGCGTGCGCGCATCCGGCTCGATTAGCATGACGACGCAACCCCCGCCGCCCGCGCCGCAAACTTTTCCGGCGAGGCCGCCGTTCCGCCGCGCACCCTCGATGACGCGGTCTATCGTCTTGGTCGAAATGGTCGGCAGATTCCGCTTGCGGAAAGACCATTCTTCCCGCATCAAACGCCCTGCTTCGTACCAGTCCGGCTTCTCCATGGCGAAGCGCATCTTTTGAGCGACTTCCGAGATTCGCTCCAGGCTATTCTGCACGGCGCGTTTGCCGCCGATCTGCGCTTTGAACACTTCCCAATTGTTGATGCCATGCTGGCGCGGCTTGCCTGTGTAGCACACCACGATGCGGCGCTCCAGCTCGTCGAGATTGACGCGCAGCTCGACTCGGTGCTCGCCGCCAGGCGGGAGTTCGATAGCAGCTGCGCCCCCAAAGGCTGGCGGGTAATGATCCTGCGTGCCGGTGGGGACGTTGATGACGATCGCCTCAGCGTCGCGGCTAATGTGGATCCAATCCACCTTGCTCTTCCCCGCTCCGGTATAGCGGTCCAGGGCCGCGCAAATCGCTACCGCCATGGCGCTCGAGCCGCCGATGCCTGCGCCGTTCGGCGCTTCCGAATCCGTTGTGAGCGTGAAGCCGCCCTGCGGCTGAAAAAATTTGACGATTTCCGCAAGAAGCGGCAGCTTATAGCGCTTGGTCTTCACGAGCGCGGCAAACGATGCAAAGCTCTCTTCCCGCTTGATGTCGCGGGAAACGAGCTTGATGCGCTCATCCCAGGGCGCATTCGTTTGAATCACGCAGGAGGCGTAGCGCGAAATAGCCGCGTTCAACGTAACCGAGCCGGGATGAAACAGGTAAAGCGGCCAGATGTCGAGTGTGCTTCCGGCAAAATCAACGCGCGTCGGTGCCTTGGATTCAATGATCATGAGTGTCCGCTAAATGGATTTTGGCGTGCCGTTAGTCGAGCCAGTTTGCAGGAATCAACCAGCAAGCTCAAGCAGAGTTGGCGTTCAGAAAGGACAAACAGATACGGGTCGCGCGCGGACCGCTAGCTCCCTGCACCGCCTGCGGACGCCGTTCGGTTTCGAACCATGAGCTGCGGCCCCGCGTCTTTTTTGTCCTTGGCGAGAGCAGGGTTGGGTTCAAAGCAGCGGCGGCACCGCGCTTCATACATTCCGCCGGCGCCCACGACGATCAGCTCTTCGCTTTCCACAAGTCGTTGCGTGTGCACAGCGGGATTGCCGCAGCGCATGCAAATGGCGAGCAGTTTCGTGATTTCTTCAGCAACAGCGAGAAGCCGCGGCATGGGTTCGAACGGGCGGCCGCGATAGTCGGTGTCGAGTCCGGCAACGATGACGCGCTTTCCCAGATTGGCGAGTTTGGTGCATACGTCCACGATCTCCTCGCCCAAAAATTGCGCCTCGTCGATGCCAATGACTTCGGTGCGAGGTGACAACTTATCCATGATGTCGGAGGCTTTGGTGACATTATCCGAAGGAATGCCCAGCCCCGAATGCGAAACGATTTCGTTGGCCGTGTAGCGTTCGTCAATCGCGGGCTTGAAGATCTGCACGCGCTGCCGCGCAATCTCGGCGCGGCGCAGCCGGCGGATCAACTCTTCGCTTTTGCCGGAAAACATCGGGCCGACCACGACTTCGATCCAGCCCATATTGCCTTTGACAATGTCCACTCTGGTCGCTCCTGACTGCCCTGCTGTAAATTCTAACCCGCGGTGCGCGCGGCCCTGCCATACATCTTCGCATTATAGAACGGCGCGAACGCCGTGATGACAGCGATGCGGAAAGAGTCGTCCCGGTGGATCAGATCTCCCGAGAGGACGCCCCAAGCGCCCTGCTCGTCACGAATGCCGACGGCGCCTGCAAAACGGTCGATGGCATCCGACAGATCGAAGCCGCGCTCAAGAACTTCGTGGGCGAGCTCCTCTGGTAGTTCGATGCCGCCGGAGCGGCCATAGAAGCCCCGCGCGCCGTCGCTCACGTAAGCCCAGCTCTCCAGGAAGACGCGACGGCTTCTGTCGTCCTGCAAAACCTCGAGGCCGCCTTCGAGGCCGACAAAGTAGCGCCAGCCCATGCCAGCTTCCCGGGCCATGCGCACGAGCGCTTCCACTCGCTGCCGGGCTCCGCGCATCAACTCTTCGCAAGAAGTGGGAGTCGGGCTTACGCCGCTTTCGACTTCCATCCCCACCACTTCAAAGTCGCCGTCCGGAACGAGCTTCGCCGCAAAGGCATTCAGAGCTTCCGTAACTGCCCGGAGCTTTGGCTTGCGAGTGCTGCCAACGGCAACGATGATCTTCTTCATGAAAGCGACAAAGGGACGCGCTGATTCTAACGGGAACGGCGTGAGCATACCATGCGGAATTCGCAAGCCTGAGGAAAACTTGGCGAGACAAAGGGAGCGGCTGGGTGGGATCGAACTCGGTAGTTATCCCCTGCGGAAAAACAAATTGGCACGGTTCCTCAAACCTCAAAGGGTGCGCCACTCGCTTCAAAATCCTGGCCCTCCTCCCTGACCGAGATGGTTCGATGGACGGCGCCAAAGAAGAGATAAACATACACTCTGCAGTTCTCAGATTGAACGCGATGGCGAAACAAATATTCCAGCTGAAATTTCGACAGTATATACTTGCCTGAAGTGGAGCCTGTCGTCCTCAATCCTGGGGCCAGCGCGCGTTAATTCCAAGTTTAGTAATCCTATGGAAGAGCGTAAATCCAAGAAGGCTGGCTCAGAAAACATCGGCTCGGGAGGGCTTCGCGCGCCTGCCAAAGGGGAAAGTTCGTCCAGTGACGTTGTTCCTGACCAGGGCGGAGCGACCCTATCCGGAGGCTCCTCCACGCCGCCGGTTGATCCGAGCGCCTCGGCGGCCGATGTGACGCTAGCCGGCGAATCCGCAACGCCAGGCGCAGCACGACTGCGCCCCTCGCAGCTTTTTCCGAAACAAACCGCTCTTCAACCTGGTGATGTCTTCGGCGGCCGATTTGAAATCCTGGAAATTCTCGGTGAAGGCGGAATGGGCACGGTGTACAAAGCCGCCGACCGAGCGGTGGATCATGTTGTTGCGCTGAAATTGATTCGCCCGGAGATGGCCGATCATCCGTTGATCCTCGCGCGTTTTAAGCAGGAACTACTTACAGCGCGTCAAGTAACGCACAAGAACGTGATCCGCATCCACGACTTGTCCGAAGTGGGCGGCGTGAAATTCATCACCATGGAGTTCGTCGAGGGATGCGACTTGCGCCAACTGCTGTTGGATAAAGGCAAACTTCCGCCGGAGCAGGCCGTGGAAATTATTCGGCAGGTGTGTCTGGCGTTGGATGCGGCACACAGCGCCGGAGTGATCCACCGGGATCTGAAGCCACAGAACATCATGAGAGACAAGCAGGGACGAATCCTGGTAATGGATTTTGGGCTGGCGCGTTCGCTGGAGTCGGATAGCATGACGCAGACGGGCGCACTCCTGGGAACGTTTGAGTACATGTCACCGGAACAAGCGCTGGGGAAACACCTCGATGGCCGGTCCGATCTGTTTACCGTGGGACTGATCTTCTACGAGTTGTTGACGTGCAAGATGCCCTTCAAAGCGGACACTGCCATGGCGAGCTTGTTGAAGCGGAACCAGGAGCGCGCACTGCCGGCCACGGAGCACGATGCGTCAATCCCCAAGGCATTGAGCGACATTGTGAGCAAGTGCATGGAACGCGATCTGAATTTGCGTTATCAGAGCGCTCAGGAAATTTTGGCGGATCTCGATGCCTGGCAAGGGAATCGTCCAATTTCCGTTTCCCTGGCGAAGCCGAAGCCCAGGCGGCATGTTCCCTGGAAGTGGATTGCCGCTGGTGGCCTGGCCCTTGCCGTGGCCATCGGAGGATGGGTGGCAGTCGGCAAGCTGAAATCCAAAACCACGGCAAAGCCAGCGTCTGGGCCGGAAGTGTCGCTAGCGATTTTGCCCTTTCGCAACGGGTCGGGTGACGCAACGCTGGATTGGCTGGGGCCAAGTCTGGCGGACATGCTCAGCACGGACGTGGGACAGTCGCCCCAACTGCGCACGATTTCACCGGACCGCCTGCACCAGGTCCTGTCGGATTTGCAGATCTCGCCAGGTACCACCATCGATCCCACAATGGTGGGGCGCATCGCCGAGTTTAGCAACGCCGATACGGTCGTCTGGGGGCAATTCGCGAAGTTCGGCGACCAGATCCGTATCGACGCCACCCTTCGGGACCTCAAACATCAGCGCTCGATTCCCGTAAAAGCCGAGGCAGCGAACGAAAAAGCTCTACTACCAGCCATCGCCCAGCTCGCCCAGTCCATCCAGCAAAACCTCTCGCTTTCTTCCGATGTGCTGCAAGAGCTGCGCGGCAAGTCGTTTCAGCCGTCTTCCAACTCATTGCAGGCGCTTCGGAACTACCACGATGGGCTGGAACTGGAGCGTCAGGGAAATCATCTCGAAGCCGTGAAGCGTTTTGAGGCTTCCGTGCAGGCGGACCCCGGGTTCGCATTGGCTTATTCCGAACTGGGGCAGACCTATAGCAGTCTCAGAAATGACGATAAGGCCGAGCAATTTTCGCGGAAAGCCGTGGACCTGAGCGATAAACTTCCGGCAGCCGAACGCTATCTGATTCAAGCGAACTACGCCCAAATCTCGAATGATTACCGCAAAGCGATCGAGTCTTACGAAAATCTCGAGAAAGTTTCCCCGGATGATGTGGATGTGCATTTTCATCTGGGCGGACTCTATGAATCCACCGGCGTATACGATAAGGCGCGGGTTGAGCTTGCGAAAGTATTGGCGATCGATCCAAAACATGTGGACGCTTTGCTGGCCGCGGGCCGGGTGGAAATCAGAAGCAAGAATCCAACCGGCGCGCTCGATTACCTGAACCGCGGCCTCACCCTGGCCGTCCAGTTCGACAATGCCGAAGGTAAAGCCACGATCTTGAATGCTATCGGGGCCGCTTATAAACAGCTCAATAAGCCCGATGAAGCGCTGCGAAATTATCAGGAGTCCTTGGCCATCAAGCGCAGCCTCGGCCAAAAGCCGGGAATCGCCCTCACCCTGGGCAATATCGCTCAGGTTCAGGTTAGCCTTGGGAAGCCGGAAGAGGCCCTCAAGAGTTACCAGGAAGCCGTGAAGTTACAACGCGATATCGGCGACAAGAAAGGACTCGGCGTCACTCTGATCAATCTTGGCGAACTCGACAGAGAACGCAGCCGATATGATGAGGCGCTCACCGCCTTCAAGGAATCCCTGCAAGTCCAACGCGACGTTGGCAACGAGGATAATCAGGCCGTCTGTTTGAACAACATCGGAGACATCTATCTGGCGAAAGGTCAGTCTAGCGATGCGCTCACCTATTATGAACGTGCGCTGGAGCTCCGCAAAAAAGCCAACATACCCAGTCAAGTCGGAGAAACCCTGCACAATCTCGCGGAAGCCTCCTTGAAGGCCAGCGACTATGGCCAAAGTTTGAACTACCATCTCCAGGCCCTCGAACTCTTTCGCAGCTCCGGCGACAAGAGCGGCGCCGCCATTCAGTCCTACAGCATGGGCACCATATTCGAGTATCAGGGACGCTATGGCGCGGCGCTCAAATCCAAGGAAGAGGCTCTCAAGACATTCCGCGAATTGCAGGACCGCGGTTTCTGGATGGGGGAAATTTTGAGCGGATACGGAAACTCACTCAGTGAGGTGGGACGTTACGATGAGGCGCAGAAGAATTTGACCGAGGCCGCGGCCCTCGCGAAAGAATTGCAGAACAAGACTCTCTTGGCGCAGATTCTGAATTTTCAAGGCGATACCTTCTATTATCGAGGCGACCTCAAGTCCGCCGCGGGCCTATTTTCGCAGGCCGCTGCGGCAAGCTCGGCCGGCGTAGAGAAAGATGTGGTGCTGATGTCGAAATACAACTCCGCGAAGTGCCTTGTGGCGGATAAACGCGGTCCAGCAGCCATTGCTCCCTTAAAGGCTGTTGTTCAGGAAGCGGATGCGGTGGGATTAAAAAACATCTCCACGGAGGCCACACTTGCCCTGGCCGAGGCGCTGCTCGACGGCCATCATTATCCTGCCGCTAGGATCGAAATTGAGAAAGCGCTGAATACCAGCGAAAGACTCGGCCTGCAGGTTCTCATTGCCCGAAGCCAATATTTGCTCGGGCGGACCATCGAGCTTTCGGGCCTGGGAAGCCCGGAAGCCGCGCCACACTATGCCGTCGCCAAGCACACTTTGGAAACCATTCGCCAAGAGTCGGGAAGCGACGCCATCCTCAAGCGGCAGGATCTGAGCCCCATAGCTGCTCAGTCTGCTGGGCAACCCTAGGATTGCTGTTTTTTCGTGCGAGCCAGACCGTCTCCGGTCTGGCTCGCCTTGCCTGCATCACGCTCTAGGGCGCGACGAAGGTCGTGCTTTGCACAGAGATCAGGCTCGAAAACACCGTAACGGTATAAGTCTGGCCGCTCACAAGCCCATCCGTGCTGATGTCGTATTCATTCACTCCGTTCTTGTTATCCCAGTGGAATTTGTTTGCTTCCACGTTTTTGAGCGCCGGGAAAATAACGTTTCGGTTGCTATCGGTTGTCGACACCGAAAGGCTCGCCGTCTTGTCCCGCACACCCGTTCCGCCGGAGCACGCCCCGCTTGCTTCCGTGAGCGTTACTTCGATCTCCGGCTTCTGTCCGGATGGGTTATTCGTCATACTCGTCGTCAGGCTGCAGAAAGTGTTGTTGCCGGTCAATGGTTCGTCGAGGGCGGCTATGCTCGATAGGCCCGGCACTGTACCGCCCATAGTGGGGTCCTCACAACCAAAAAGACCGCAACTCGTGGCGCTGGAGTAGCTCGTTAAAATGTTCTCGGTGAAGGTGGTGATATCGCCGGGCGCATGGGCAAAAGCTGGATCGTGGACCGTCCCGAAGTAAGAGTAACTGAGCGTGAGAGTTATCAGCCCTTGATAGTCTGTGTTCTTGACAGGCACGCCGTTCGGACCGCCAGATGTTCCCGTGAAATTGTATTGATCGCATCGACCGCCATTTGACGAGTACGGCACGCATATAGTGCCGGCGGGGAACTCCGTCGGATCAAACGGGTCGATCGTATGCGTAAAGGTCACTGTAAGATCGAATGTCGTCAGAACAGTTGCGAATTGCACCACGACGACTCCATCACCGCTGCCGGTAAAATCATAGGTGTTTGTAGTGTTGGCCGGACTGAACGTATTCGTGCAGGACATCCCCTCCTCAGTAGGAGTGCAGGTAGCTGCCCAACACTGGGTCCCAAAAAGCCCAAAGGTCAAGGCGAGAAGCGCAAATATGCGTTTACACATGGCTGGAGATCTCCTCATAGATCTTGTGTGCGAGTCTCAACGGGGACAAGCGAACAACGACTCGGGTCTTACAAATATAGCGACGCCAAGAAAGCTGTCAACGCACAAAATTTGGTACTAGTAGTACCTTTTGGGAGGGCTCCTGAGTGGCGAGCCCTCTGCGAATCAAGAGCTCTGCTCCAAACGAGCGTTAGATATAGCTTTCGCACAGTGACCCGCCATGCTTCTGTGCTATAATGGGTGCAGGTAGTATTCTGAGAAGTTTCGTGCGGCGTTCTTCTGCCGCATTTTTTATTTTGGGGCACAGCACAGCCACTCCTGCTTGTGCTGAGGTTCGAAGCAGCTTGTGCTCTTTTCCGCGTGTTTCGCAATCCAGAAACGCCCAGCCCCAAAATGTAGCGCAGGCGGTGTCTACGCTGCCTGCGATCTTTCTCGGCACGCCAGACCCAGTCCCGTCGTGCCGCATCTCGCGTGGGCCATCTGGCTAGAAACCCCTCGAACGGGTAGGTTTCGGCCAGTAGTTATGTTTACTTCTAATCCCTTTAGAATCAACACTTGCGAAAGCGCTCACAAACGTATGATTCTAAACAACTTGATGGAATATTAAGTCCTTTAGGATCTGTAGTTACGAAAAACAGGGGAGGGGGTGGTGAGAGGAAACTTAACCTTTTCGGTTCCAATCGCCTGCCGAAACAGCCTTGCCATCGGTCCGAAGCAACGGTGCCTCGTGCCCGCGTGCCGACACTTTTTCCACCGACTGGATCTCGCTATTTCGCACCAGCAGCGCATCATCGAAATTGTTGACCGTCGGACAAACGTGCCGCGGCAAGAGATAAAGAACCTCGCCAACCTGCGGGCCAGCTGCACCTCCCTCCACCTCCAGGGGCAAGTGCTCTTCGCTGGGTGAAAGCGGCGTCAGCTCGGGATGTCCAACGACCACGCATGTTGGGACGCCAGCATCAGCCGAGACAGCCTTATGCCCGGCATCGCAGGTGACAATCCCCGCTCGTGGATGGCTGACCACGCGCGCCATCACCAGCACCGCCGGCCGGTAGCCATACTTTTCAGGGAGTTGCAACAGGCTAGACGCATCGGAATAAACAACGGTGCCCGGCGAAATCCGGTGGATGAATTCCGCGGAACGAAATCCATCGTAAGAAAGCGAACAAGGCAGCGTCGGCGTTCCCGCCGTGATCACCTCCGGCACGCGAACTCCTATGCGCTCGATCTCTTTCACTATTTCCAGCAAGCGGTCGTATCCATGATGCGCCGCTTTAGCCCGCTCGCGCTCGTCGAGTTCACGATGTTGCCCGTCATAATAGTGCAAACCTCGGAACTCCAAGCCGCCAGCCCCAATCGTGCGCACTAGCTTAACAACTTCGTCGCTGTGGCTCTGTTCGACGCCAGTGCGGTTCATGCCGGGATTTATGTCGAGAAAAACTCCCACCCGGCTGCCCTGCCATTGCCGCACCTGTTCTTCGTTCTCAACCAAAACGGAAACGCGCACCCGCGGAAACTCCTTCGCGATCTCCCGCACCCGCCGCGCATTTGCACCGACGGATGGATACGCCAGCAGGACATCCGCCGCGCCGCGCTGGCACGCCACCAGCAATTCCAGAGTCGTCGCACACTTGAAATTGCGGATGCCGCGCTCGATCAACATCTCGAGTGTGTAGCCCAGCTTCGCCGTCTTGATGTGCACGCGCCAGCGATCCGCATCGCCGCCCAGCAGCGCCAAAGTCCGTTCGATGTTTGAAGCGATGAATTCCGGATACACGACGAGCGCAGGAGTCATCACGTCTTCGACGCTGGAGATTTTGTAGCGCTCGTCCCAAGGGAATTTAGTCAGCATGGATTTCTGCGTAGTCATAACGCCCTAGATGATAACGCGTACGTTGCCGATTCCGCACGCCGTTGTAGTGGCCGGTCTTTAGACCGGCTCCTTCTTGCAAATCACTCAAAGGAGAGACATTCGTTTCAAATTCCCAATTTCACATTTCGAGTTTCGTATTTCGCCTTTAATTTGATGACGGTTGACCACCTCTACCTCCGATAGTAGGCTCTCGAACTTGCATGCATACCAAAGGTTCTGCGTCAGCCGCGCGTCCTCAGCATTCTGATTTAGTTCGTGGCCTTGGTCTCTGGTCGGCGGTCGCAATCGTCATTGGCGACACCATCGGAACGGGAATCTTCCTCGTCACCAGCGATATGGCACGCGCGGTCGGCTCCGCCACTCTTGTTTTCGCCGCGTGGCTCATCGGGGGACTCATCGTTCTTTTCGGCGCCTTCTGTTATGCCGAACTCGGCGCCGCCTTCCCCAAAGCTGGCGGTCCTTACGTTTACCTCAACCGCGGCCTCGGCCCTCTCTGGGGATTTCTGTTCGGCTGGATGAGCTCTTTTCTCGAGCGCCCCGTGGCCATGGCTACGCTAGCTGCCGGATTCCTGCGCTTCCTCGGGTTCCTATTCCCGATCGTAACCACACCGTTGTTCGCGTATCACATCGGGCGATATGAATTTACGTTCACCGCGGCCCAGCCACTTGCGGCGCTCGCGGTGATCGCCGTAACGGCTGTCAATTATTTGAGTGTGCGCTTTGGCGGCGCTATTCAATTGGTGCTGACATCCCTGAAGATCGGCGCCATCGTGTTGATTGTGGTCGGAGGCGTTCTGTTCGGAAAAGACCCCGCGATCGCAGCCGCGCCAGCGGCTCCCGCTCTCGGTATGCCCTCGCTAAGTTGGGCAACAGTCGGTGCGGTGCTCACCGCACTCGTCCCGGCGATGTGGGCTTACAACGGCTTCAACGATCTCGGCGACGTAGGCGAAGAAATTCAGCTCCCTGAAAAGAACATTCCCCGAGCCATAATCCTGGGACTGCTCACGGTCGGCGGTCTCTATCTAATGGCGAACGTTGTTTACTTCCGCATGCTGTCCTTCGCGGCCATAGCGCAATCGCCACACGTCGCCTCGGACGTTGTCCAGTTGTTCGCCGGCACGCGCGGCGCCGCTTGGCTCACTGTGGCCATGGCCGTCTCCGCACTCGGTGCTCTCCACGTGGTCGTGCTGACCGGTGCCCGCATTCCTTACGCCATGGCTCGCGACGGCCTTTTCTTTCAATTCGCCAGCCGCATTCATCCGTCGTTTCGCACCCCCAGCGGCTCGCTTATCTTCCTCGGCAGCATAGCCGCGCTGCTCGCGCTCAGCGGAACGTACGAAGAGCTCTATTCGCTGTTCGTCTTTGCCGTCTGGATTTTCTTCGCACTAACAGCGATTGCCCTGTTTCGATTGCGCAAAATCGAACCCAACCTTTTCCGCCCCTACCGCGCCTGGGGCTATCCGCTGACGCCTCTCATTTTCTTGGCCGCGGCCATTGCTCTTACCGCAAACTTGTGGATGGTGCGGCCCATCCGCTCTTCGCTGGGACTGCTAGTGATCCTCGCCGGCGTTCCGTTCTTCCACCGCTGGCGAAAATCCTCTCTCGCTTCCAACGGTACAGCCAATAACAATGACCAATCGCAGAGATGCAACTAACGCGACCGTCCTGTGTTCTATATTTTTAAGACGTTGAGATTATCCAGGCGACGCTGATATTCTGGAGTCACCACAGCCAACCCCAGTCACTACACCTGTCCCTGAAAAGGCCTTTAAACATGGATTCCGAAAAACTGCGAACTGCTCGCGACAAACTCACGCGCGTCTTCCGCTACCTGGAAGCTCTGAACCAGCACCGCAATCCCGCCAAGCGGCAGATTCGCGAGCAACCCTGGAGCCTCTGGCTGCATGGCTTACCTGACCATCCAAGTATCAAGCGAGGTACGGGCAAATCGCAGTCAGCAAATGCCAAGGCCGGGAAAACGCAATCCGCCGATGCGGGCAACGAAGAATTTATTCTGAAGGTGCAGCGCCCGGTTCTAACTCGTCCTCCCGAACCACCGGAAGAAGTTTCGAGTTGGCTTGTAACCGGATGGGAAAATCCTTCCGAAAAAATTCTCGTACAGCAATCCCGGGAAGAATTGGATCAAGCGGGCAATCCTCGCATCGTGAACTTCGATGACGACAAGGCCAGATCCGCGGCCCTGCAACGCTGGAAACTTTTGCGGGATGAGTGGGCAAAGAGTGAAAAGCCTGCTCGCGCGGCCATGAAAATCTTCGAGACTCTGTACGCGCTCTACGGGCGAATCGACCGTGAGGCTGAACGCGTCGAACTCGTTCTGGGAGACGGCATCCTGAGCTGGCGCCGCGCCGAAGGTGACATCTACCATCCGATTCTCCTTCAGCGCCTGCAACTGCAATTCAACGCTGCCGTGCCGGAGTTCACGATTTCAGAAGCCGATCATCCTGTCGAACTTTATTCGGCTCTCTTTCAATCCATGGCCGACGTGGATGGACGCGCCATCGGCCGGTGCCGCGAAGAGTTGGAGCAAGAAGGCTTTCATCCGTTGATCAATGGCTCGACTTCCGGGTTTCTCAAACGCATGGTTATACAATTATCTCCACGCGGAGAGTTCATCGAGGGGAGAGCGCCTGCTGAGGAGCAGCATGACCCTAGCATCGGCCGCGACCCGCTTCTATTCTTGCGCTCCCGCACCTTGGGGTTCGCCGCCGCCATTGAAGGCATCCTCGCCGATCTCCGGACGCGCGAAGATCTTCCGTGGTCTCTCTTAAACATCGTCGGCGAAGAGTCCCCGATCGCAACCACGGATGAAACGGAATTGCCCGCAAGCGAAACGGTGGAAACGGAAGCGGAGGTTCTTCTAAGCAAGCCGGCAAATCCAGAACAGATACGCATTGCGAAGCAACTCGAACGGCACGGTGGAGTTCTGGTGCAAGGCCCGCCAGGCACTGGGAAGACGCACACCATCGGCAATTTGATCGGCCATTTGCTGGCGGAGGGAAAGAGTGTCCTCGTTACCAGCCACACGACGAAAGCGTTGCGAATGGTGCGGCATCACATCGTGCCGGAGCTGCGTCCGCTGTGCGTGAGCCTCCTCGAGAGCGACCTCGATAGCCGCAAGCAGTTGGAAAGCGCCGTGGGCTCGATTGCAGAAAGATTATCGCGAGCGGACGCAGTTTCGTTGGAGACCGAGGCCAAGAAGCTGGAAGCCGAACGCGGCGACATTTTGAAAAAGCTCGAGCAAATTCGCAAACAATTCGCGGACGCGCGCGCGGACGAATACCGGGACATCGTCATCGCCGGAAAAACCTGGGCTCCCTCCGACGCGGCCCGCAAAGTTGCTCAAGAAAAAGCGGCGCTGGGATGGGTTCCTGGTCCGGTCGCAGCGGTTGCTCCCTTGCCTCTTTCTCCCGGCGAATTGGCCGACCTCTATCGCACCAGCGTTTCCATCTCCCGAGAGGACGAAATCGAACTTTCTGGAAATCTTCCGGAACTCCACGATCTTCCGAGGCCGGAAGACTTCGAGGGTGCTCTAAGCGAGCGAAATCGTCTCGGCATGGAGGACCTGGATTTCCGATCCGATCTTTGGCAATCCGGCGTTTCGCAAGGCAGCCCGGATGAACTAGAAGCTCTGACTGCCAGCCTGGTACAAGCCGTTGAACCTCTCTCCGGGAAAGAAAAGTGGAAGCTGGCCGCCGTTTACGCTGGGAAATATGGGAAAGCGCATCGCCAGCCCTGGGAGCAATTGGTGAGTTTTGTCCGCCTGGTTCATAGCGAAGCGGCCAAGGCTCAGGAGTCTTTCGTTCAATACGGGCCTCAACTGGCCCACAATTCAGATTTTGAAGATCAGGAGCGCGTCGCCTGCGAAATCCTCGCTCATCTAGAGGACGGAGGCAAGCTCGGTTCCTTCACGTTGTTCACGCATAAGACGTGGGGCCAATGGATCGAATCAACGAAAGTGAATAACGTGAATCCGCGCACCCCGGAACATTTTCAAGCGTTGCGCAAACTGGCCCATCTCAAGAAGCTGCGGCAGGAGCTGAGCGGGCGCTGGGACCGTCAAGTGGCAATCCTGGGAACGCCGCCTTCCGGACAAATGGGAGAAGAGGTCGAAAAAACATTAATGCAGTTTTGCGATTCCATCGAGGGATGTCTCGATTGGCACGAACATACCTGGCTTCCGCTCCAGCAGCAACTAAGCGACCTTGGCTTTAAGTGGGACAAGTTTATTGCCGAGCAGCCTGCCGTGGTGGGCGCAGACGGAGAATTGATCCGAATCGGAAAAGCAGTCAGCGACTCGCTGCTTCCGATTCTTGATGCGCGCTTCAAGAAGCTAAAGTTGCTGCAGCTCGAACAAGAAGCCCGGGACCTCAAGGCCAGACTAAAGCTCGCGGCACGACTTGCGAAATCCTCGAAAGCAACAGCCAAGCTGCTCGCCGCAGTGAGCGACGAAGATTCCAGCGATTACCGCGACGCTTACGATGGCCTGCTGGAACTCAAAAGCCGCCAAGCTGATCTCGATCTTCGCCGCACGCTGCTCGCCAAGCTCGAGAGCGCAGCGCCGGCCTGGGCGGGTGCGGTGCGAAATCGCGCTGGAGTGCACGGCCGAAGCGAACCGCCTCGCGATCCCGCCGCCGCGTGGACCTGGCGGCAGCTCAACGACGAACTCGATCGCCGCTCCAGCGTTTCGCTCGAAACTCTCCAAACGAAAAGTGAAAAGCTGCACGAGCAGCTCCGCCGCGTCACCGTGGGTCTCATTGACACGCGCGCGTGGGCTGCTCAGGCTCGCCGTACGTCCTCACGCCAGCGTCAAGCGCTGGTGGGCTGGTTGGACACCATACGCCGCATCGGCAAGGGCCACGGGATTCGTGTTTCTCTGTTGAGAGCCGAAGCTGCCAGAAAAATGTCCGAGTGCCGCGGTGCAGTTCCCGTGTGGGTCATGCCGCTCTCGAGGGTGGTCGAGAATTTCGATCCGCGCATCACGCGCTTCGATGTGGTCATCATCGACGAGGCTAGCCAAAGCGACGTCATGGCGCTGGTCGCGCTGTATCTCGGCAAGACGGTGCTCGTTGTCGGCGACCACGAGCAGGTCAGCCCTTCCGCCGTGGGCCAAGAGCTTGGGATTATCCAAAATCTTATCTTCCAGTATTTGCCGGGCATTCCCAATTCCGATCTGTACGACGGTCAAATTTCAATCTACGACCTGGCGCGGCAATCCTTTGGCGGGACGACTTGCCTCGTGGAACATTTCCGTTGCGTGCCGGAAATCATCCAGTTCAGCAACATGATTTCTTACGATTTCAGGATCAAGCCTCTGCGAGATGCCAGCGGAGTGCAACTCCGCCCGCATACCATCGCGTATCGGGTGACCGGCTCGAGCCGCGACGGCAAAATCAATCGCCAGGAAGCTTTGGGTGTCGCTTCCCTGCTTACGGCGGCGATGGAACAACCGGAGTACAAGAAGAATGACTCCGGCCAGCCCACGAGCTTCGGAGTGGTTTCCCTCGTCGGCGACGAGCAGGCGCTTGAAATCGATAACCTGCTGCGCAGGCACATTTCGCCGGATCGTTACGAGCTCCATCGGCTCCTCTGCGGAAACGCGGCTCAATTCCAGGGTGATGAGCGGGACGTGGTCTTCATTTCTCTTGTCGATACGGCGCAGCGCGGGCCGCTCTCTCTCCGCGACCAGGAATTGTTCAAGCAGCGTTTTAATGTGGCCGCGAGCCGCGCCCGCGACCAGATGTGGATCGTGCATTCTCTTAGCCCGCAAAACGACTTGAAAGCGGACGACCTTCGCCGCCAGTTGATCGAACACGCTCAGGACCCCAGCCGGCTCATGCGGGCGCTCGAAGAAAAGGAAAACCGCACGCAGTCCGGGTTCGAGCGTGAAGTCATGAAACTTCTCTCGGCAGCCGGGTATAGCGTGGCTCCGCAATGGAGGGTTGGCGCGTTCCGGATCGATCTAGTCGTCGAAGGGGATGGCAGACGCCTCGCCATCGAATGCGATGGCGACCGCTATCATCCGCTCGAAAAACTTCCGGGAGACATGGACCGGCAGTCCGTCCTCGAACGAATGGGCTGGATTTTCACGCGCATTCGCGGCACGGAGTTCTTCCGCAATCCGGAGCGCGCCATGAAACCTGTGTTCGAAAAGCTCGAACTTCTGGAAATCTCTCCCAACGGCAAGGGGTCTTCCCCCAAGACTTCCGCCAAACCGCAGGCTTCGGCCGATCTCATCGACCGCGTTATCCGCCGGGCCGAGGAACTGCGCCGCGTCTGGGCAGATCCCGAACCAACTTCGGGCCAGAGGCGTGCAACATCGCAGGCGGCTGGAAAGGTCGCGGTGTCATGAAAGACAGCAAGCCTTGCGGAAAAAAGATAGGCGCAAAAGCGTTTCAGCGCAGTCAGAGTGGCCCACAAGCCCAGCGCTAGGAGCCGAGTGCTAGGAATTGAATAACCGATGCATTCCGATGTCCGATAAATCTCGCTCCGGTGTGAGGTCCCTCAGGCGCCCCATCACGTAGAGTTGAATCGCATTGTGCTCTTCCGGAGCGAGTCCCAGGAATGCCACGCCCATGCGTTCGGTTCCTTCTTTACGCACGATACGAACACGCACGTTTAAAGAGGCGCGGACTTCCGCGATTTTGAACTCCAAGCCAACTTGCTGGCCCACCTCGATATCCAAGGCGGGTTGCAGCAGCATGCCGGTTTCGCTGATATTCATGCTACGCAGGGGAAATTGCTGGTTATCCCAGGTGCCGAGGACCTCGGTAAAGAGCGGTAAACGAGCCGCGTGCCTTCTCCCTTTCCACCCTGATGAGTCCATGGCGGCGAGCATGGGGCGCAGCCGGGCCGCGGTCAATGGCTTGGTGAGGACGAAGTCAGCGCCGTCGCCGAAAGCCTTGCGCAGGCTCACGATATCCTCGGCGGGACTGAGCATCACGATCGCGGTCTCTCTATTGAGCTGTGAATTCCGGAGGCGGCGTGCGAGCGCAAGTCCTTCCAGTTGAGGCAAGCGCATGCCTACAAAAGCCACATCAAAGCGCTGTTTGTCCGCGCGTTCACCGGCAGTCGGGCAGTCGTCAAACGTCAGGAGGACATGCCCTTCTGGGGCAGCCAAGACCCGAAGGAGTTGGGAGCTCGCCGGCTCATCGTCAACAACCATGATTTTCAGCGACATAGCCTTGACCTCCGCGCAATTCCGCCACGGAGCCTGTGACATTGCCCTCCGGGGCTCTGAAGATGCGGACGGCTCGCCCTACTTTTCAAGGCCCGAGATGGATCCCCAAGGGCAAGGCGCCACGCGAGTGCGTGTGGCAATGCTGGATCTACTGCTCTAGTGTAATCATTCCGGGAAACCAACTGAATCGAGTAAATCAACTCCGTCCGCTAATAAGTTATCTTCCGGAAACCGATTAGGACGTAGCCAGTGAGCCGTCTACCGGCCAAATTCTGGCCGGCCCGGGTTACTGGGGAGGCTGCTCCGAGGATGCCGAGGTGTTATCAGCCGGAGGCTTCTCGAGATCCTTTTTCTTTGCCTGGAGGTTTTTCAACTCATTTTGTGTGTCGGCCAGTATCTGCTGGCGCTTTTGTAACACATCCAATAGCCGATCCTTGCGCTCGCCAGCGGGAGCTTCGTCGATATCTTTTTTGAGGGAGGCAAGGTAATCCTGTTGGCCCGAAATGTCCCGTTCTTCCCACGCAATCATGCGGTCGGCGTCGGCTGGCGTCTTGGGGTTGGAGAGTGCGGCTGACGGATAGACCTTGTGACCACTTGCAACGGGCTGCTTGCCGGAAACAGTTTGAACGGATTCGCCCGACTTGCCTGCCTGCTGTTGCTTGGCCTCGACGTACGCGTCGGCAGGCGAACGCACGGATGCAAGGTCATCGTTGGTCCACACTTTGTGGGACCCTGCCGCCTGCTTGTGTTGCTTCGCTGTCGTCCCGCTGTTTTGCGAATCGCTTTGGGCCAGAGAAGCGGATGACAACCCAAGGACCGCGACAAACGCCAGAGCTGCACTCATCAGAAAGCTGTGATTCGTTTTCATTGGCATAACCTGATCCTCAGTGTAGTTCACGGAACGAAAGCACTTGATACGTCGGTGGTTGTTGCACGTTGTTTACCCAGCAGCTGTCGTAGTAAATGCCGTTACCGCCGCCGCCACTGATGTCAAAATTCGTGGTCCCGAAAGTCGCTAATGGATTGCCCGAAGCGTCCCTCGTCGTAGCCGCGTAAATGGCGCCATTGAATTGGCCGCTGCCGCCTCCGTTACCCTGGAAGGTTGTTGTGCCTTCTCCGATGACGAGAATAATTCCATTCCATCCGGAATTGCCGTGGTACAGGAAGTTGCCCGTTACCACGAGGAGACCGTATCCCGTGTTGGGCCCCAGATCGAAGCTGCCGTCAACTACGACGACCTGGGGATTGGTCGCTGACATTCCAGAGGGCCATCCGGTTCCGCCAAAGTTGTAGGTTGTGCCGCTATTATCTACGCCTGGCGCGGGAGGCGGATTGGGCATGACTGCGTCGGCGTTTTGCTCGAGCGTCTGTACAAGTTGGTTGAGGGCGGCTGGCGAACTAAGAGCGGTCGACAGGCCCACGTTGCTCACGCTGGCAACATTCCCTCCGGAGAGAGGAGGGTTGGCAGGCGCACCGTCGTAGTTGCCGGGACGAGGCAGGTTGCTGCCAACTTGAGCCTGGTTCGTAGCGGTGCCGGCAGCGTCGTTTCCCGCGGTCACCCCGATGGCCGGCAAGATCGTACTTGGGTTCGGCGTACATCCGGCAACCGCGGGTGCGCCGCCGGACCCATCCTGTCCATTAATGTGATACGGATTCGAGTTCGCACCATTAAATGTCCCGATCGTGCCCGCCATCGTAAGCGATGAGGGAAAGTTCAGGCCGAACGAGACAGGCGTCACCACGTATTGCAGAATTTTCTGGGTGCCGCTCGGCAAAACCGCGAGCGTCGTGATTTCCAGAGCTTGCTTGGCGTTCGGATTGGCGGCAAGGTTTGGGAGGCCTCCAACCATTGGCGGAAGAAAGAGACTCGGCTTAGGAGCGCCGAGCGCGCTCAGGAGGCTCGCATCATAATACAAAGGAGTGGTGCTGTCGTAAACGTTGTCGAAGTTGACGTCCGTGTTTATGGATTTCTCCGTCGCAGGGTTAATCCGAACCCACTTGTACTGCGGCCCGTAGTAAGTGGTCCCACCAGAAGTTACGGTGGACACGGAAGCAATCGTCTGCACGTTTGCGGCAAGCGGCGCCGCGCCAAACTCTGTCGCATACTCGGTGTCTGGATAGGCTGTCAGTATCGTTGCCAGGGTATCGTTCGGCCCAGGATTCAGAATGTAGCGGACTTGGCCGACCGCAAGCGGCCCGGCCGTAGGCATGAAAGTCGCAACCGTGTTGTTGAAATAGTCTGCGTTCTTTTTGAGCAGCCGGCCGCGCGCTTCTTCCAGTCCTGCCGTTCCCGCCAGATACGCGCTAGCCTCGGAGCGGTAGTTACCTTCGAGAGAGCTTTCTCCTCCCGAGGCGATCACCAGGGAAATCGCGATAACGCTCACAAGCAACAAGACGAAAATCGCTACGAGCAGCGCAACTCCCGATTCCTGCTCTCTGCGGCGGTTAGTGTGGTTGGGTTTCATACTTTTCTCCATATGGCTACTGATTCGGATTGATCCGGCGTGCGCGCCCGTTCAACTCCACAAGACGCCACTTTTTCGTTTGCATGTCTTGCTGCGGGGACATGACGATGAGCCTGATTTCAATGTCGCGAACATTCGACGGCGAATTGCTGCCGGCGGCACTCTGGCAGAGAACATCGCCGGTTGCGGTGTCACAAATGAACTGGAAAACCGGTTGAGCCGCCCCGCCCGGGAACATGTTGGGATACTCCGCCTGGAAGGTGGCAATCTGCGCGGCAGGGGCGTTGTTCATGACGTTCGTCACGTAAGGAATCATGACGCCCGCGGGGGCAGTCGCCGCCCACGGGTTAGACCCCACCGTCTTGGGCACCGAGCCGCGGTAGAGCGTTGTGTTCTGCAATTGATAGCGCGTCCACATCACACCGTTCCCGTCGTTGTTATCCCCCTCAAAGATCACGTCATAATCGCTTGGGCTTTGGCACGTTCCTCCGCCGGCCGTGCCAATGAGGCAGGGGGTGTTCGCAGAGTAGCCGGGATGCCAGCCCAGCGGCCCGATCGCGTATTTATCCGCAGTGGGCAGTACCAAGAAATGATTTTGGGGAGGGTAGCCGGCGTCGCCGGCATCGCGAACAATCTGGTCCAGCCCTATCCGGGCTTCCTGAAAAGAGCCGAGTAGCTGCGACTCGGTCCGGAATTGCTTCTGGGAGTTTCCCAGCAGGCCAAAGATGGCGCTGCTAATGACCACGAAAATGGCCACGGAAACCATCATCTCCAACATCGTGAAACCTGATTGATATTTCTGATTAGGCGCGAGCTTCATTTTTCCACCATGGTATCGAGCGTGACCGGCAGCAGCGGATTGTTCCCGCCCCTGCGGCGCACGCCAACGATGAATCGCTTGCCGGTAGGATTGCCGGCGTTTGAGTACGTGATGACCGACCAGCGAACGTCATACTGCAATTGAGCGGGGTCGTTGGGGTCCGTATAAGTGAAGCTGTAGCCCGCGACGGCCGCCTGAGAGAAGTCGATGAGCGGCCTGACGTTGTTGACCATGATCACTGGGCTGCCGACGGGGACCTTCGGCGTTGCGGCATTTCCCAGGTTGCAGTTGGCCGCCGGAGGGCAAAAAATACCTTGGGGGTCGCTGAACGTCGCCGCGGAGACCGGCTGGTCCACCATGGCGTCCAACTCCCGCTGAGCGAAGACCAGCGCCGTGGAGTCGTCGCGATTGGAACTGTTCAGACGAATGGAAAGTGGAATGAGCTGCGCCACTCCCACGACGCCGACCACCATGATCATCGTGGCGATCAACGTCTCGATCATTGTGAAACCGCGCTGTTTGCACCCCTGCTTTTTTAATATCGGTCGCATTTTCTTCCTCTTTTTTCGCCAGAGCTAATCGACTCGCGTCCAGTTGCCCCCGCTATCGGAGGACCAAATCTGTATGGAACCGGTGGGGAGCACCACGACGGCTTGATAACCTAAAGCAGGAATTCCTGTGTTTCCAATGTAAATCACGCTGACCGCCGCCGGCGTAACGGCCCCCCGCTGATCGAAGGAAATGGAACCACTTGTGGGAGAAATGTTAGTGAAGGCCGCAGCGCCCACGGCAGTAGCCAGTCCCCCGGTGTTTGGAGGAGTGCTGGAGGGAACCACCGTGACCGCGCCGGGGAACAACGCCTGCTTGTCCGTCGATACCACTGTACTGTTGTTGTTGGAATCGCAAAAGACATAGACGCCGGCTTGTGTCTGCGTATTCGAAAATCTGGCTTTTAGCGGAGTCGCAAGCGGGACATTGAGTCGAATGGCCTCGTAATGCGTATATTTGAGAACGCCGGCAACCTGGTTGGCGGCGTCATTTAGTTGGTAATTGCGATAAGCCCGCATAAAGGATGGCAGCGCGACTGCCGTCAAGATCGTGCCGACGGCCATGACGACGAGCAATTCCATGGTAGAAAATCCGCGAAGATGGTTCCGGCGTGGGCGTCTTTTCTGAAATTCGAGTTTCATTTTTCCTAAAACCTTCTTCCCGGCGATTACGTTTGGCGGGCAGCGAGGTGAACACGCCGCCTGCCAACGCGCGTGCCATTCATCGGTCGCGCCGACTCCATAACAGCAACTGCCAGCCCATTCCTCGAATCGCTCTAAGACATGTGTTTTTAATAATTTACAGGGATAATGGAAAACTGTTACAGCAACAAACTCAGGGGCATGTTACAAAATGTAACGGATTCAGTACTTAAACTATGGTCTTTTTCCCGACACGGAAGCTTCGGGGACCATCGGAGCGCTAGCTGACTGCCGCCAGACCGCTGTCGTGGATTTGGGCAGGAAGGTGCCATCGGTGGGCGCTAACTTTCACAGGCCTGTGCAGGCTAAAAAGGAAGCGAAGAAGCGGGGCAGTTTCCAGTGAGGATTCACTCTTGCCTGGAACTTCTATTTAGCGATTGGGGATGCCTGAGGGTTTGGAGAAAGAGACCAGCGGTAAAATCGGGCGTCACATTTCAGGCAGCGAAACGGCCTGACGAAGATCGAGGCAAGAATTATTCTCTCCACAATGCCCCTGCGCCTAGATAGATGGATCCTCGTACTATCGCACTCCGGACAACTCTTCATGGTGATTCTCCTGATGCCGCCTTGGCATCCAACGTGCCAGCGCATCTTCTAGCAGGCGGTACAGTCTTCTCTGTTCCATTTTGAACAGTGGCATCCAAATGGGTGCATTCGCTGAGCCACACGCAAAATAGGCCTTCCGCGATCCCGGCCCCGTGCTTCCTTGGAACGGCCTCATATTGCAGATGTCCAAAATGGAACAGACGTCAGTTCCAGGGTGGCATACCTTGTGCGGGAGGGGGTCTACCCATTAGCCGCTCGTCCGGACATCTAAGGACGGCTTGGGTAGTCCACGAGGGCCTGCATGTCAAACTTGACTCAGATCGCGTTGCAGTCTGATCAGGCGAGATTCCGAACCGAGAGCCCCGCGTCTCACAGACGGCGGCCGCTCCGAATGCTCTTCATCCATCGCGATGCAGAGGTAGTAGACAACTGTCTGGAAGAGCTGAAAAAAGCGCAATTCACGGTGAGTGCGGATTTCGTTTTGAACTTGGCGCAATGCGCCGAACGATTGCACGCCCAATCCTACGATGTGGTGGTCGCCGAGTACCCCTGTCCGAGTTTGAAAGGATCCAGGGCTTTGCAAGTCCTCCATAAAGAGCTACAGGAGACGCCATTGTTGTTCGTGGCCAGCGCAATAAGAAGCGAGTCCATCGCGCAGCTAGCGGCGGACGGCGCTTTTGATTACGTTGAGCGGGACCACATCGCTCAATTGCCGATGGCGGTTCGTCAAGCGCTGAACGAAAGGCAACTCCGTGAGGAGTTGGAAGAGGCGCGAAAAGCCTTGCGGCATTCACAATCGCTGTATCGCGCGCTCGTGGATAATCCCGCCTACGGAATATTCCGATGCAACGCGGAAGGAGAAACCATCGACGTTAATCAAGCGCTGTTAACCATGCTTGGTTACGCAAGCAAGGAAGATCTTCTGGCCGCGCATCATTCGACCGAGCTGCTTTCGAGTTTGGGTAAAGGATCATCCCTGGTGGGGCCCTCCGCCGACGGAAAGCGAATCGAGCCAGTTGAAATAGAGTGGAAGCGTAAGGACGGAACGAGTCTGAAAGCCTGGCTAAGCGGCCGGGAGGTCTACGACGACAAAGCCAACTTTGCCGGCTACGAAATCATCGCCGTTGACGTCACAGAACAGCGGACTCTTGAGGATCAACTGCGGCATCAGGCATCGAGCGATTCGCTGACCGGCTTGTCCAATCATCGCAGCCTTTTCGACACACTGCACGCGGAGATCGCCCGATCCAGCCGAACCAACAGGGAATTCTCTCTCGTATTGCTGGACCTCGACGGATTGAAAGGGATTAACGATCAATTTGGTCATGTGGTGGGTGACCGGGCGCTGTGCAGGCTCGGGCGGATCCTGAAAGACAGCTGCCGATCTGTAGACACGGCGGCTCGTCACGGTGGGGATGAGTTTGCGCTGGTGCTGCCGGAAACGGGGATGGCAGCCGCCACATTGGTAGCGCACCGGATTTGCGAACTTCTTGCGAGCGAAACCGAAGAGCCCGCAATTTCCGTGAGCGTCGGGATCGCCAGTCATCCGAAGGACGCCGGAACTGTCGGAACCTTGCTCTACGCAGCGGACAGGGCGCTCTATGCGATGAAAGACAAGCGGCCAAGAGCCGCCCGGGCCGCTCGGGCCTTTGAATCGCACTTTACAGCTTCGCACCCTGGAATTTCTCGAAATCAAGAATGAAGTTGGGCGGTCGAAACAAGTGTGCGGTTTCGGACATCTTCCAGCCGGATATAAATGGATACTTCTAAGCAAGATGAGGTTTCCGAGATGGAAATCTCGAGCCGGAGGAAGATGACATGCACCGTGGATATCAATATTTTCTAGGTTCTTTTTTTCTAACTGCAGCCCTTGTTGCGCCAGCGGCAATTAGCGCCGCGGCCAAGCCGCAAGACAATGGACGCCAAGAGGAAAATCACCGAGACGATAAGGGCCAGAACAGGGTCTATGACCGCGACCACAAGGACTATCACAATTGGGATGACAACGAAGACCGCTCCTACCGTGTGTACCTCACCGAGAGGCACAGAGAGTATCGGCCCTTTGTCGAAATAAAAGTGAAAGACCAACGGTCGTACTGGAATTGGCGTCACAGTCACCCGGATCACGATCACGACGGACGCTAAGCGGCAAGCCGGAAGGCACAATGGAAGTCTGTTTGTATCAGCGAAGGGAACGGGGACGAAAAAACACTCCCACAACAACGCAGCACGTTGACCGAGTTTCAATTGATCTGAACGCGGCCTGATAAGGGAGAGCTCAGATGAACGAATACCGTTTTGGCTCGCGCGACAGCTCACAAGAGCGCGAAGCGCCACCCGACCGTGACAACAAGATCCAGTATTTGTTGAGCGCAGAAGAGCAACTTCTTCAACTGATTTCCAGTCGTGCGCCCCTGCCTGGAGTGCTGAATGGAATCTGTGCTGCTCTCGATTGTCAGATTGCCAACGTGGTTTCGCTCATTTCCCTGCCGGGGGACGATGCCGGCGAGCTTGGCGGAATTGCCACGAACGCGACGCTTTTTGGTTTGGAAACTTTCTATTCTGAAGGCCTGGTTGCCGAGAATGACGAACTCCTCGGATCTCTGGAGATGTACTGCAGCGATCGACGAAGGCCATCTGCCGGCGAGCTTCAATTGATTGAACGAGCAAAGTGCCTGGCCGCTATTGCGATCAAACGACACAATGAGGCGGACCAAAAAGGCAATCGTGGCGTGCGTGTGAATCGGCCGGTGAGCGGACGCGTGCTCGAATGGCCAGTTCCCTTCAACTAATCTTCAAGAGCACAAATTCCCGCCTCGGCTAGAAAACCCTGGACGGGAGTCTCAACAACACCATCCAGGAACCGGCAGCAGACGCTATTCGTGCAGCACGACGCTCAACAGAGAAGTGTTGATCTGCAAACCGCCGTTATACTTGATGAAACCGAGCTTTCTGAATTTGTTCATGAAAAAATTAACGCGAGAGCGCGTTGTGCCGATCATCTCGGCCAGCGTTTCTTGCGAGACCTTGGGAAGGACGGCGTGAGGCTTATCGTCTTTGCCGTAACGGGCGAGCAAAAGGAGGGTGCGGGCGAGCCGCTTTTCGCTGGAGTTGAAAAGCTGATCGATCAAATCCTCTTCGATTCGAATGTTCCGCGCCAGCATGAAATGGATGAACCGGTCGGAGAGAGCATGCTGCTCATGAAGCACCTTGAACATTTCGCTCTTCTCAATGAGGAGCACGGTGGTGGGTGTGACCGCGGTAGCCGTCCCCATGCGAACGGGCTGACCCGCCAGGCAGCCTTCGCCAAAGAAATCACCCGGCCCCAGAATGGCGACGACCGCTTCTTTGCCGGACTCGTTGATAACGGAAAGCTTGACGCCACCTTCGCGTAAGTACAGCACGCCCTTGGCGGCATCACCTTGAGTGTAGATTACATCCGCTCCCTTAAACTCTTTAACTTTTTTCGCCACGCCCGCAGAATCCAGAAAAGTTTGGGCGTCGAAGGCATCTTTTTTCTTGGACAAAGGCTTGGAGTTTGCGTTGTTGGCATTCATGGATCGCTTCTATTGCTCCTCTTGTGAAAATTTGTGAGACCTTGCTATGGACCGTCCTTGCTCCGGCAGGCAATTTTCTTCCAACGTCAGCTTCTTAGCTCCTTGAGCTTGTTCGGCTTCCGTTTCCCGCCGGATTTGTTCTTCAACAATTTTTCTGACTATCTCCAGCGAGACCTGTTGGAAGTGAGTTTTCGCCGATAGCATGGCAACTCCTTCAGAGCACTCAGACGCTAACAGGCTGGAGGCCGTACGGGTCAAATCTTTTGGGAGCCGAGCTATGGCGTTAGCCGGAGCTAGACTGCACGCTTAGCCGAGCCAGTGGCTCGCATCGGCCCGAACCGCGCGCGCACACCCGCCCCGTTCCCCGCCTCGCCCCGCCCCGCATTTTCACTTGCAGGACTCGCTACGATTAGATACGATAACGTCACGTTTGTTTAGCGTGTCATGGCGGTAGGAGGATACTATGGGAAGCGCTCAAACGAGACCTGGACCAACGCACTTCAAGACCATGGTGCAGTTGGATGTGCCGCAGGGCCGCAATGGAAAGCACAAACTGATTGTCACCGCAATCCTCAAGGATTTAGACCGTCTAAAAGCCGGTTCCGCACTGAAGGTTCCACTGGCTGAATTGGTGGATTCAAAAGAAAAAGTTCGTTCCGCGCTGAATCGCGCAACTCGAAAGGCTGGACGTAAGGTTGAGACCGCCAGCGACGCCACTTTCTTGTACGTGTGGAACGCAAGCGAGTAGACGGGACCAGCCGGGCAACCACTCGCCCCGGAATGGGCGCGACGCCTGAATCGTCGAATCCCCACACCCCTCGCACGACCTCGTTCTCCACGAATCCGTCTTGAAGGCAAATTGATCTCACCGTTGGCGGACGCTTGTTTGCCGGACGATCCATCCCAGCAACTTAGAGAAAAAATAAATCCTCGAGGTGCGTTTCTCCGTTTCGCCTGGCAAGTTCTCACCGAAAATAAACCGAAGACTTGTACACAAGTGAACAGACTCGTAGGCTGACGAACGCTAGGATGGGATTGCATTAAAAGGATTGCAATGTTTGCCAGTTCATCCTCTTCAGCTTGAATTCCGCGACCGCAAAGGCTCGGGGGGACATCGAACAACACTTGAATCGCACGGCCTGCTTGGGTCGGCAGTGCATCTCTGGAGTGAATCAAAGAGATTCAATGAATTTTCCGAACTGGGCAGAGCAGGCCGCAATTCCCAGGACTCGCGTGTACGTGTAAGTGTCTCGTACAGCAGACAGAAAGGTAAAAAGCTATGCCTCTTATGCAAATTTTCATAGCCCTGATCGTTGTGGGCGTCCTGCTTTGGCTTGTGAATCGTTTCATCCCTATGGCAGGCAGTATCAAGTCTATCTTGAACGCTCTCGTGGTCATCTGCGTCGTACTCTGGCTCCTCAACGTATTTGGATTGTTCCACTCGCTCTCTCGTATCCACGTCGGATGACCAACGCGGCTAAATGAATGGCGCAGTGAACATTTTCAAGCCTTGGATGAGAATCAACGATCGGAATCAATAGGTGCTCCACGTACGACTAGTGTCCAGCACATCGACACATAAAGTAATGGAGACAAGATGGCGAAACGAATTGTGGTTATCGGTGCAACAGCACTGTTTCTGCTTCTAGGATTTACTTCTGCGGTTGATGCGCGGCAGGAGAAACAGGAAGAAAAGGCCAAGCCCACGCAACAGCAGCAACATCAACAGCAAGAACAGGCTCCGAAGCAACAGCCACAACATCAGCAGCAAGCCCAGGCTCCGAAACAACAGCCGCAGCATCAGCAGCAAGCTCAAGCTCCGAAACAACAGCCGCAACATCAGCAGCAAGCTCAAGCTCCGAAACAACAATCGCAACATCAGCAGCAAGCTCAAGCTCCGAAACAACAGTCGCAACATCAGCAGCAACAGCAAGCCAGGGGTCAGCAACAACAGCAGCACCAGCAACAAACTGCCTCTTCACAGCGTCCTCAGCGCTCACAGCAGGAACAGACCAGACAACGCGAACAGCCAGCGCTCCGCCTCAGCGCCAGGGGTAGCGGTCGAATCCCAGACGACCGTTTCCGTTCTAATTTTGGCCGTGGGCACAACTTCCGCATGGGCAACCCTGTCTTGGTGAGCGGATATTCTCGCTTTCAATACGGCGGCTATTGGTTTGGATTTGTTCAGCCTTGGCCGGCAGGCTGGTACTACACCGACGACGTCTACATCGATTATGTGGATGGGGGCTATTACATGTACGACCCGTACTATCCCGGCGCTCGCTTCGCAATCAGCGTCGTGATCTAACCTCGGGTCCAGATGGCGATCGAGCTGGCCCCGACCCGGCGCGGAATCTCCACAGCAGTGGGAATGCCGCCGGGGCGGGAAGTTTGATTTTCATCGGATTGGTTTTTTGAAGAGAGGAACAAAATGCTCGGAACTATCTTAATCATCTTTTTGATCCTGGCACTCTTTGGCGCACTGCCGCGATGGTCGCACAGCAGAGACTGGGGCTACAGACCGACGGGCGGCCTCGGGCTCGTTCTTGTCATCGTCGTAATCCTCGTGCTGCTAGGTCGTATTTAGGTTTTGCCGTTACTGTCAGGCTGGAGGTAAGCAATGGATGAATCCAGGCGCCATGCAATCGCGTTTCTCGAGAAAGAGATCAAGACTTACTTGGCGCTTTCCTTGTTTTTGTCGAAGCGTGGCATCAAGTCTGACCTGCGACTAGGAGCGAAAAAGGTCCTGATCAGCCCGGCCTTCTACAAAGAGAGAATGAAGGAAGCGAAGAAGCTCGTCTATGAACTCAGAAAAACGAAGTAGGATACCTTTCGCGAAAATTCCGGCTTCCACTGACTGGCGTCAGCGGATGCTCCGCGCAACTGCAGCGTTTTTCATTCTGCTTTTGTGCGCGAGCGGTTTGCCGGCATACTCCGTCCTCACTCACGAGGAGATCGTGGACTTGGTTTGGACCACGGAGATCAGCCCGCTTCTTCTCCAGCGATTTCCCGGGCTAACGGAGGAACAGCTCAAAGAGGCCCACGGCTACGCGTACGGCGGCGCCGTTATCCAGGACCTTGGCTACTATCCATTTGGCAGCGTGGAATTCAGCAATTTGGTTCACTATGTTCGCAGCGGTGACTTCGTTCGAGAACTGCTAGCGCAAAGCCAGGATGCCAATGAGTTCGCCTTCGCTCTCGGCGCGCTGGCCCACTATGCTTCGGATATTGCAGGCCATCCGGCAGTCAACGCAGCCGTCGCCATTCAGTATCCGAAATTGCGCGCAAAGTACGGCAATTCCGTCAAATATGCCGAAGATCATTCCGCGCACCTTAAGACGGAGTTTGGATTCGACATGGTGCAAGTGGCCAAGAATCGTTATGCGTCGCAGCAGTATCACGATTTCATCGGCTTCCAAGTGTCCAAGCCTTTGTTGGAACGGACTTTTCCCATTGTTTATGGGGTGGAGTTGAAAGACGTGCTCACGCATGAGGATCTCGCGGTCGGTTCGTATCGCTTTGCGGTCAGCCGCATGATTCCCCAAATGACCCAGATCGCCCTTCGTACCCACCAGAAGGACATGATGAAAGAGCATCCCGATTTTGCGAAAAAGAAGTTCCTCTACCGGCTCTCGCGCTCCGACTATGAAAAAGAGTGGGGAAAGGACTACACCAAGCCCGATTTCGGCACCCGCTTCTGGTCCGTGGTCCTGCGTTATATGCCGAAGATTGGGCCGTTCAAGGCGCTGGCGTTCAACAATCCAACTGCTCAGACCGAGGACATGTATTTCAAGAGCATCAATACAACCGTCGACCAATATCGCGTCTACCTGAAGCAAGTGGCTTCCGGCTCGCTGGAACTGACCAACAGCGATTTTGATACAGGCAAGGTAACCAAGGCCGCCGAGTACTCTCTGACCGACGAAACCTATGCAAAGCTTTTAGGCCAGTTGGCGGCGCGCAAGTTCGACCTGACTTCGCCGGATTTGCGCGACAACATCCTGGGTTTCTATTCGGACCTCTCTCTTCCTCTGGAAACCAAGAAGGACAGCGCTAAGTGGCAAAGCGTCCTGGCGTCGCTGGATCAATTGAAGTCCGCGACTCCCAACGCCAGTGTCGCACCTGCGATCGCCCAGCAAACACCTAAATGAAACCGCAACGCCAATGGGATTTCTTGCGCACGCTGAAGATCAGCGAGTGCGCTTGTGGACTTGCCGTCACCATCCTGGGGCTCGGTTTCTCCTCTTACTACATGCGCGAACTTCTGGTCTCCCTGGCCCTCTTTAGCGTGGCTTTCCTTTTTCTGGCTCTGACAGTTCTGGCACTAATTCTTCTCTGGTGGGCGAGCGAACAACTCGCAAACAGGACCGGACCTGCTTCCCGAAAAGTCATCGCGTTCTCCCGCCGTCTGATAGCCACCTACGCAAGACCTTGACCTTCGGAGAAGTCTTTCTTCAAAGTCAGCGGCTTCTCATGGTCAGTGCGTAGCTCCCATCTTCCTTTTTCGTACCTAAAACCCCGCCGTTGCGTCCAATTCCCTTCCCGTTTGGTCAAATCCGCAAATAAACAATGAAACTGTGCGCAAGTGTACAGCTTCTGTCCCCTCTGCATACTACTATCCATCCTCCAGCAATAAATCGATTCGCAAAATCTTGGGAGGAAATAGAGATGAAGTTAGTAAAGACAATTTTCGCAGTGTTGGCGCTCACACTGCTCGGCGCCTCGTTAGCCCCTGGCGCACGCGCGGATGAGTGGAACAAAAAAACCGTAATGACGTTTAGTCAGGCTGTAGAAATCCCCGGGCAGATTTTGCCAGCGGGAACATACACGTTCGTGTTGGCCGATTCGCCATCCGACCGCCACATCGTCCAGATTTTCAACGCCGACGGCTCGCAAATCATCGCCACCGTTCTCGCAATCAACAACTACCGCCTCAAACCGACTGGCGACACGGTCGTCAAGTTCGTAGAGCGCTCGGGCGACAACCCGGAAGCTCTCAAGGGCTGGTTTTATCCCGGCGATAACTTCGGTCAGGAATTTGTTTACCCGAAGCAGCGCGCTATCGAACTGGCCTTGCTTGCAAAAGAGCCAGTTCCGGCGCTGGCCACCGATAATTCGGACCTGAAGTTGGCCCCCATTGTCGCGGAAACTCCCGACCAGAAGGAAGAGCCAGTAGGCGAAGCGATCCAGGTCGGTCCTCCAGCTCCTGCGCCGGCCATAGAAACCGCTCCAACGCCCGTTGCAGAAACCGCAGAACTGCCACAGACTGCCAGCCAGCTGCCCCTAATCATGCTGCTCGGACTGGCTTCACTCGGTGTCGCGCTTCTTCTCAAGCGCTTCTCGAGCTAGGGCCCATTCATAAACGCACGGAAACTCCACTGCGCCGCGGGCTTGATCCATCCTTTTCCTCCCGCGGCGCGAGGAGATTTGCAAGTGACTCCGACTATTCGACCGCACAACTTCGCTCTGCTCCCTTGGTGCTATCCCCTAGCCGTTCTTCTGCTCTTTTCCAACGCGCCCGGACTTTCGCAATCGCAGCAATTCCCTTCTTCTGAAGGCGCACGATCCTCCACAATTTCGGTAGCGTCAGAACTTGTTGCGCTCCCTGTCCGCGTGACCGACGGAGATGGAGATGTGGTTCCAGGACTAACTCAGGAAGCCTTCAGCGTCTTCGAAGACGGGCGTCCGCAGAAACTCACTCTCTTCGAACAAGAAGACGCTCCCGTGACTGTTGGCCTCGTCGTCGACCACAGCCGAAGCATGGGTCCGAAACTCGCCGAAGTAACTGCCGCCGTTTCCGCCTTCGCGCATTCAAGCAATCCTCAAGATGAAATGTTCGTCGTCGACTTCAACGACGATGTGTGGCTCCAAATGCTCGGCGGAAAACCTTTCACACACAACGCCAAAGATCTCGAGACTGCCATCGCTGCCGTTTCCGCTCGCGGGCGAACCGCCCTGTATGACGCAGTCTCGGAAGGGCTCAAGCATATGCGTTTTGGCCATTGCGAGAAAAAAGCTCTGATCATCGTAAGTGACGGCGGCGATAACGCCAGCCATGTAAAGTATTCGCAGGTTCTCGACCTCGCTCAACGCTCGCAAGTGCTGATTTATTCGATCGTCTTGCAGGGTGACGGCCAGGAAGAAAACCCTGGCGCCCTTCGCCGGCTCAGCAAAAGCACCGGCGGCATCGCCTACTTCCCGCGCTCCGCTGAAACCATCGCCAGCATATCCGCGCTCATTGCGCGCGATCTGCGCGAACAATACACTCTGGGGTTCGCGCCGGAAAAACGTAGCGGCGACGCATCGTTCCGAAAAATTCAAGTGAAAGTCGCCGCACCTGGCCGCAGCAAACTTCACGTCCGCTATCGGCCCGGCTATTTTGCCGTGGACATAAGCCAGGTTCACGCACAATCCGGCAAGGGCACTTCATGAAACTTGCCATCCGCGCCGCAGTTCGACGTCGGCGGATTAGGTCCACAATCTTCCGCGCTGCGTCCTACTCCTTTCTGGCACTCGGCCTCCTCGCCGTCGGCTATTCCGTATATGTCGTGGTGGATGCGCAGGCCTATCAAGCCTACGAGCAGGCAAAATTCGAAAGTGTAAGCACCGAAGAGCCTTCGCTTCCACTCGTGGAGGGCGGCGTCATTGGTGAAATCCAGGTTCCTCGTCTGCACCTGAAAGCCATCGTCGTGCAAGGCGATTCACACACGATTTTGCGCCGCGCTGTAGGCCACATCCCCGAAACCGCCTTGCCCGGAAAACCCGGCAATGTCGCTCTTGCCGGGCACCGCGACACTTTTTTCCGCCCGCTCCGCAATGTTCGGCTGGGCGACACAATCACTCTCAAAACGCCCACCGGCGATTTTCAATATCTTGTCGAATCCACTCAAGTCGTTCCCGCCAGCAACGTCGAAGTCCTCAACGCGTCGAGCGGCCGCACTCTCACACTCATCACTTGCTTCCCGTTTGACTACCTCGGCGCAGCCCCGAACCGTTTTGTCGTCCGCGCTCGCGAGCTCTTAATCCAAACGCAAGATCCGCCCCTCGCGCACTAGAGGATTTCCAGGGATTCTCGTCCCTGAAGCTGAATTCCAGCCCGCCGAGCCATTTCTGCGTTCGAACCTGAACCTCCCTGGCGGCCGAACGAAAACCAATTGTGTGCACAACCGGACAGATTCGCCACCTCAACTCGTCTAACATCGCTTACTAGCGACTTGAAACCATGAGACCCATCTTTATAGCCGGAATTGTTTTGATAGTTCTTGGTGCCCTGGCACTCGCCTACCAAGGTTTTTCGTATACCCGCCACGAACATGTGATGGATGTGGGTCCCATGCATGTTACGACGGAGACCAAAGACAGAATTCCCATTCCACCCATATTCGGTGGACTCGCCCTCGTAGGAGGAATTGCCCTGCTAGTCGCCGGCGGCAAGAAAAGTTCTTAACTCAAATCTGCAGCAACGCCCGCCTGAGAGTCGGGTAACGCATAACCCTCTCGCAAAAGAGATTGTGTTGAAGGTCCTTCAATCAAGAGTTTGTTTTGGTGCAAAAAGTCAGCTGAAGATGTTTAGACCTTGGAGGTCAGTAATGAAGAAACTTATGGTTACGGCAGCATGTCTTTCGCTCGTAGCAGGTGCAGTCTATGCCAGGCAACTGAACAAGGAACAAAAACGGCTCGAGGAGTGCGGCACGGTCCTGCAGGAAGTCCTCAACGTCCCGGAAAACATTCCTCATGAACTCTTGGAAAAGGCCGAATGCGTTATTGTCATCCCATCCGTAAAAAAGCTGGCTTTTGGAGTCGGCGCGGACTACGGACGCGGCGCGATGGTTTGCCGCACCGGTGAGCACTTCCGCGGAGCTTGGGGAGCCCCAGCGATGTACGCCCTCGAAGGCGGCAGCGTCGGCTTCCAAATCGGCGGCGAAGCCACCGACTTAATCCTCTTGGTAATGAACGGCAGAGGTATGGAATCGATTCTCAGCAGTAAGGTTAAGCTGGGCGCCGATGCATCCGTTGCCGGTGGGCCCAAAGGACGTGATGCTTCCGCAGCTACCGACGCTTGGATGCGCGCCGAGATTCTCAGCTACTCGCGTTCACGCGGTGTCTTTGCCGGCGTTTCGCTCGAAGGTTCCACGATCCGCCCCGATGACGACGCCAGCGCAGACGTTTATGGCCACTCCATCAAGGCAAAAGAAATCGTGAGAGGCGAACACAGTGGCGTTCCTGAAACAGGCCGTCATCTCGTCAACGTTCTACAAAAGAGCGCGCCTGTCAACGAATCAGAACACGGTTCCAATTAATAGTCCGCAGTGACCAATTCGCCGAGACCTTTCTCGTCTCGGCGAACTGGCCTTTTTCATCCTCAACATCGCTCGCCTGGGCGCTTCTGTGCTAATGACACATCTTGTCCTTGACAAAAAGTAGTTCCTAGCGTTATAGTGGTTCTCAGGTAATATTGTGGATTTTCCTGGTAGCGCCGGCATCTTGCCGGCGTTTTTGCTTTTGGTAGCACAGGCTTCAGCCTGTGCGGTCTTTTCTGGCCAGCCAGACGCAACAACATCGGTCGCGCACAATCGTGGCCGGTTCACCGACGAACTTGGTGACTTGCAACCTCTGAGAGCCGATAGACTGCACACTCTTAGTGCAATTTTAAGTCATTTAGAATCAACACGTTAGCAATCGTCCCTAACACTATAATTCTAAACAGCTTGCAGAAAATATAAGTCTTTTGGATGCAACACTTACAGAAAACTGGGGGTGGGGCAGGGCAACCGATTCCCTGAACCATTCGAGGTTCGCACCTCATGGGTAGTTGCAGCAATATGGGGCACGCACCAGTCACTGTGCCCGGCCACTGCCCCACCTACTCGCTCCGCGTGAAAATCACCTATGGCGCCGGTCGTTTCCATGCTCCGAATGTCCATTGGCATCCAGCCAGGTCAACAGAGCTCGAATGCTCCCGTGCGCCAAAGCAATGCTTGAATCGGCTGCGCCGTAGTACAGATTGATAGTGTCTCCGTCGGGCGCCAGAGTATAGCCGCAAGGAAAAACAACATCCTGTACGTCTCCCTGGCGTTCGTAATCCTCCTCGGGGGCAAACATCCAGGAATCTCCGCGCACCAGGCATTTTTCCGGCTGCTCAAGATCGAAGAGAGCCAGACCCAGCCGGTATATCGAACTCGAAGGCGTCCGTCGCACGCCGTGATAGATCATCAGCCAGCCTCTGGAAGTTTCAATCGGCGGCGGCGACATGCCAATCTTGTTCGCATCCCACCAGGCACCCCTGCGCGCCTCCAGCATGAGCTTGTGATTTCCCCAGTGGCGCAAATCGGGAGAATAGGAAATCCACACGTGGGCTCCCAGCGGCGTCATCGGTCGGTGGATCAGCGCCCAAAATTCACCGATCCTTCGCGGCAGAAGCGCCGCGTCCTTGTCGTCGGGCGACATAACGACGCCAAGTCTCTCAAAGCTCCGGAAGTCGTGCGTCAGCGCCAGCGAAACTCCAGGACCGCCCCGCGAATAGGAGGTATAGGCCACGGCATATTTTTTGAGCTCCGGCATGTACGTAATACGCGGATCCTCAATCCCCCAGATCTCTTCCGGGTATCGCTCCGCATCGGGGATCAAGGTTGGTTCGCGATCGATCCGCCAATCGTCTACGCCGTTCACCGAACGGGCCGCGCACAGATGTGAAAGCCCGCGGCGATCTTCCACGCGGCAAAGCAGCAGCGTCGAACCATCCGGCAGAAGTGTTGCTCCAGCGTTGAATACGCTGTTGATGGAGTACGGCCAATCCTTTCCCGTCAAAATTGGATTACCGGTATACCGCTCAAACAAAGTTTCGTATTGCACCATCGTGGTCGTGGTCGTGTTCATGGAATGCCTGACTCCATTCATGGAAGGGACTTCCCAAAATTGTGCTTCGGCTACAAAACTACCGCGCGGCGCTTCATATCTTTTTCCCGGTGCCGTCGTATTCTTCCACCTGGCGCATTTCCAAAAGTGCCATCAAGAAGGACAGCGTCGATTCAGCCCCCTGATTTTCATTAGCTCGGTCAGGATGCAGCCCGTCTCTACAACCGCCTGTAGCTGGATCGTAAAGCGCGATTTGCAAATCGTTGTCTCCCAAGAACCAATTGAAGGCCGACCACGCCTCTTTGCGCCAGCGACCCTTCCCCGTCGCTCGATACGCTTGCAAGCATGCCGACACGACCGCACACGCCTCCACGGGTTGCTGGTCGAAGCGGGCCTTCTCCGTTGTCTTGGAATAAAAGCCCTCTGAACCGATGGGCACGAAATGACCTTTCACATCGCACCGCTGAAGCGTGGCCAGCCAATCCAACGCTTCAAGCCCCGCGGATACCATCTCTTGGTTCCCGGCGCGCACGCCCGCTCGTATCAAGGCCTGCGGCAATCGCGCATTGGAATAGGCCAGCCCGTTTTCAAACCACCTCCAATCATCGGTTCGGTGGACACGGTAGGAATTCAGCAGTCGATTGGCCAGCGCGTCCGAAGCGCCCAGCGCCGCGCGATCCCCGGGGAACGAATCAAGGTATTCCTGCAGTCCCAGCAGGGCGAAAGCGCAGGCGCGCGGGCTCTTGAATTCGACAGCAACGGGCACGGCAAGTTCAAACATGCGGCCCGCGGCTCCTCGCAATCCCGTGTTCTTGGATCGGCCGAGAACTGTTCCCAGTCCCCACACGGCTCGACCATGACTGTCTTCCGATCCTTCCACCTCATGCCATTGGCATTCGTAAGTCAGGGAATTTCGGAAGCGTTTGGTGGCCGGATCAAACGCATGCCACAAGAAAGCCAGATACCGGGAGGCCAGGTCTGCCGAGTTTGCCGGTGCGTGAACCCCAATCTCTTCCAAAAGTGTGGTTACGATCAAGGCGCGGGCGTTGTCATCGGTCGAGTAACCTTCGGGATAGTTGGGGACCACGAAAACCGCATGCTCCACCATACCGGTATGGTCTGTCATTCGATACAGGTGATCCAGCTTGATGGCGGGAAGCCGGTCGAGATTTTTCTCCGTGTTCTGTGCCGTAAATGTCGCGCGCGGAGTTCGCAATCGTTCGTTGTAGATTCGCTCGAAACTCTTCATATACTTTTGCGCCACGCGGCTCCAGACCATGTCTCTCGCGTACAAATAAGCACGTTTCCGCATGGCATGCCTTGCCGTACTGTTGTCCAGAAGCTCCACCGTTTTTGCCGCGATCGCTTCCGGATCATCAAACGGAACAAGCGCCCCGCGCTCGTCGTCCAGAAGTTCGACGGCATGGAGATAGGGTGTCGAGATAATTGCTTTCCCGGCGCTCAACGCGTATGCCAGCGTGCCGGAAACCACTTGCGCTTTATGTTTGTATGGAGTGATGTAGATGTCCGCTGCGCCAATCAATTCAACCATCTCCTGCGGGCTCACAAATCGATTGCGGAAGATAACTTTGTTTTCTACACCCAGCTCTTTTGCCAGGTTCTGCAAGGAATGCCGGTATTTGTCGCCTTCCCTCCGCAAAACATGCGGATGCGTTACGCCGGAAACCATGTAAACCACATTGCTGTGACGCGCCAGAATTTGGGGCAGCGCTTTGATGACGTTTTCTATCCCTTTATTCGGCGAGAGCAGCCCAAACGTGAGCAATACTTCTTTTCCCTCCGTTCCGAATCCATCCTTGTAAAAGCTCGGATCGGTGAACGGCAAATCCGGGATGCCATGCGGGATCAGATCGATCTTCTCTGCCGGAACGTGAAACACTTCCTGCAGAATCTCAGCGGACTGCTGGCTCATGACGATCAAGCGGTCCGAAAGCGTCGCAATCTCCTCCATCACTCTGCGCTCGTCGGGATTTGGTTCGCGAAGGACCGTGTGCAACGTCGTTGCGAATGGCATTCGCAGCCGCCGCAGTAGCTCCAGAATATGCCCTCCTGCCCGTCCTCCAAAGATTCCGTATTCGTGTTGCAGGCAGACCAGATCAACGTTGCTGAAATTTAGAAAATCCGCGGCTTGCCGGTAGGAGGCTAGATTATCTTCGGACAACTCGAACCGCACTCTCGCAGGATATGCGTAGCCTTCTTCGGTATCGTTTACCGGAAGCGCCAGCAGCTCCGTCGTGCCGTATTCCGCGTGGATGGCGTCGCATAAATCCGTTGTGAATGTCGCAATACCACATCGCCTCGGAAGATAATTCCCCACGATTGCGATCCGGTTGGGAAGCGCGGAGCGCGGCGGTACCGGAGTTAGTGTGACTACCTTCTCGTCCAGCAACAGAGACTGAACTTCTATCAGCGTTTCGGCTTCTGGGATGGGCATTATTTTTGGCAACGACATTCGATTTCCAGTGAATCCATGACTTGCGGAAGAATCGCCGCGTGCCGCCCCAAGAAACGCTCAACTTGGAGGTGCATCAAACACTGCCGTTCTGTGTCGAATCCGGAATCGCGCCCCCTGTAGCGGAGAGGAGCGGTCGCTTTATTCGTGCAGGACCACCGTCAGCAAGGACTTATTAACCTTGATCTTCCCGTTGTATTCGATGAAGCCCAGTTTTCTGAATTTGTTCATGAAAAAATTCACGCGGGAACGCGTGGTTCCTACCATGCTCGCCAGCGTCTCCTGAGAGACCTTCGGCAAGACGCGAACCGGATGATCTTGCTTTCCATAGCGGGCCAGAAGCAACAGCGTGCGCGCCAGGCGCTTTTCGCTCGAGTTAAAGAGTTGATCGACTAGATCCTCTTCCACTCGGATGTTGTGCGCGAGCATATACCGGATGAAATGGTCCGATAATTCTTGTTCCGCGTGCAGCACGCGTAGCAATTCGGCTTTCTCAATAACGAGAACTGTGGTCGGTGTAATGGCCGTAGCCGTACCCATCCGAACCGTCTGGCCTGCCATGCACCCTTCGCCAAAAAAATCCGTCGGTCCAAACATCGCCACTACCGCTTCTTTTCCTGAGCCGTTCACCACCGATAGTTTCACCCCGCCCTTCTGGACGTACATTACGCTATCCGCGCTATCTCCTTGCGTGTAGATCGACTCGCTTCTCCGGTATTCCGCAATTTTTCTCGCGACACCTGCGGTATCGAGAAACAGTTGCGGATCGAAGGTGCTACCTTGTCCGTTTGTCTTGCGTTTTTGTGCTTTCATATTGAGGCCGAAACACGCCCCCTACGGACGCGCTCACCGGCCGCGTCTACCGTATCAAAGAGCACTCTCGCGAAACTGTACAAAAGAGGACAGCGCACGACGCTGCCAGTCTCTAAGATTACCTGTGGGACGACGAGAAGGAGCGACATTGGCCGGTTACCAGGGCTGGGACGGGCGGTATCCCTCCCCTCGCTGTCTCTTTTTTTGATTTTCCAAATGCGGTTCCCCTTACAGGGTAAGCCAACCGAGTTCTTACGTGCCCAAGTTCCAGAAAGTTCAAATGTCGGCCAACAACATATCTGCAACCATTCTCATCCGAGAAAACACACTCTTGCCGTCAGGCTCGGTCCTCGAGACTGAAGCGTTCTTGCCGGGCTGGAGAGCCGTCCAGAATCTGGATGGGCGCGGAGTTGCCAACAAAATCGAGGACGCCAAGTGGAATTTCTTCTTTCTGGCGGGCGCGATCAGGACGACAGTTATCGGTCGCGAGGGACCAGCAACTCTTCGAAGGGCGATCCAGCGCATCCTGGCAAAGCAGCAGGCCCGGGGTTTTAACTCCATCGAGATTACGAAAGTTGTTTCAAGACGCTTCCTCGGAGTGCCTTACCTAAGTATCTCCGCGCACTCACGGCACATCCAGGCAGGCATGTACCTGGTTCCTGCGGAGGATGTTCGGGTAATGGACGCAGCGGACACAGCGCCCGCTCCAGCCGCAGCAATGGTTTTCGGAGAGCGGTGAAGAAGTCATTCCGCCAAAGGCCGGCTCAAAGCAACACGTAGCGATGATTCGAATTATTAGAAACTTGCGGGAGAGATAAAATGAAAATAATCCGCTGTTCCATTCTTTGCCTTGGCAGCTTCTTTCTCATGGCATCCACGCTCCACGCGCAGGACTATTCCAGCTATCGCGGTTTTTCCCTAGGGGCAAACCTGGCTACGGTCCTGAAGCATACCGACCAGAAGTCGGCGGATGTAAATGTCACTCACGGTGGCCCGTCGCTGTTTCAGGAAGTGACTTGGTGGCCGCCGAACCTTCCGGGGACTTCGTACCGGTCGGACAGCGTTGAACAGATTCTCTTCTCGTTCCACGGCGGCTCGCTCTACAAAATGACTGTGACATATGATCTAGCCTCCACGGAAGGTCTCACCGCGGGAGACATGATGACGTCCATTTCCGCGAAATACGGACCTACGACAAGCGTCGCGCCAGTGGTCGATCCCGCGTCGAAAAACAATTATGACGCGAAGGGGAGACTCGTCGCGTCTTGGGAGGATGCGCAATACTCATTCAATCTCGTCCGTTCTTCATTTACCGACCGTTTTGGGCTCATCATCTATTCCAAGGAGGCAAATGCCGAAGCGGAACTTGCCATCGCCGAAGCGATTGTCCTGGAAAAACAAAACGGCCCCAAAAAAGCCGCCGAACTTGAGAAAAAACAAATAGATGACCTCGAGGTCGCTCGACTGAAGAACCAGAAGACTTTCCGCCCGTAGGATTGACCGAGAGCAGCAAAGAGCTAACGATTCCGGTTTTGGACTCAGTTCGACCCCAGGCGACTCCGAGAAAGAAGTGCTTGATGAGCGAGTTTGTCTGGACCATTGCACAACCACGTTGCAAACCTTTAATAATTCGCAGCTAAATCCAAAGCGAAACAGAAACCCTGACTATCGAGCGCGGGCGAATACGCCTCGCTTCCTGAATTTCTTTCGCAAACTTGTGCACTTACGCACAGTATTTTCGCGGCGGAAGAGGCACACTCAGGTCTCGCATTTTTTTCGAAGGAGACTCATGCAGAATATTTCAAAGATTTCGTTGGCACTGGCAATTACGCTAAGTGCTTCCATGTACGGCCAGGCCCAACAGCAGGCGCCCGCACAATCTGGCGATCCTGTACCAACATACCGAGTCAGCGTCGTCAGCCGGACGGCGCAGGCGGTAAACTACAGACACCGCAGCGGCGGGACCAAGATTGATTTCCAAGGCACCGACCTCATGCCCAGCGCAAGAGGCGAGGCCTCAGTTAACAGCAAACGTGGCAGGCTGGAAGTCGAAGTTGAATTTAGCGACCTCGACAGGCCCACCGCATTCGGCAACGAATACCTCACCTACGTCCTGTGGGCAATTTCTCCCGAAGGACGTTCGATCAATCTCGGCGAAGTGCTGGTGGGCGACAACCGTCGCAGCAAGCTCGATGTGACCACCGATCTTCAGGCTTTCGCGATGATCGTGACCGCGGAACCTTATTACGCAGTGCGCCGCCCGAGCAACGTGGTGATCATGGAAAACGTGATTCGCCAGGATACTCGAGGAACCTCGGAAGCCGTGGACGCCAAGTATGAACTGATCGATCGCGGCGGATACATTCCGACGGGCTACAACTTCGATCCAGTGGTCTTGAATGCCAAGTTGCCGCTCGAATTCTTTGAAGCGCGCAATGCGGTGCGCATCGCGAAGTCCGCAGGAGCCGAGCGGTATGCCGGGCCGAGCTACGAAAATGCAATGCGCCAGATGAAAGAAGCGGATGCCCTCGCCACCAGCAGGCACGAAGACAAGAAGATGCTGATTTCCGTTTCGCGCCAAGCCGTGCAGACGGCCGAAGACGCACGCGAAATCGCCATGAAGCGGATTGAATCTGATCGCGCAGAGCATGAGCGCAGCGCCTCAGCAGGACGTGAAGCCAATGCCAACGCCGCCACAGCCGATGCCGTTCGCGACCGCGATGAAGCCGACCGCAGGAAGCATGAAGCCGAAGCCAACACGGCAGGCGCCGTTCGCGATCGCGATGAAGCCGACCGAAAGAAGCACGAAGCCGAAGAAGCTGCCAGACGAGCTCAGGGCGCCCAAGCGAATGCCGAGGCCGACTCCGACCGTAATCGAGCAGCCGCAGCCGCTTCCGACCAGCAAACGCTGAATGCCAGGAACGCACAGGCTTCCGCCGAAGCTGATTCCGACCGCAACCGAGCCGCAGCCGCCTCATCCGATTTGAGGGCGCAAGATGCCGTACGAGACCGTGAAGAACTACGCGCAAAGCTGCTTCAACAGTTCAACTTGATTCTTGAAACTCGCGACACGGCCCGCGGGCTCGTCGTGAATATGTCAGATGTGCTCTTCGACAGCGGGCAGTTTACGTTGCGTCCGCTGGCGCGCGAGAAGCTGGCAAAAATATCAGGCATCGTGCTGGCTTATCCCACCCTCATGCTGGCCGTTGAAGGCAACACGGACAGTGTAGGTACGGAAGAGTTCAACCAGACGCTTTCGGAGAAGCGCGCCGAAAGTGTTCGGGGCTATCTCACCAAACAGGGCGTGCCGGAATCGTCCACGACTGCGGCAGGATTTGGCAAGTCTCGGCCCATTGCTTCCAACGATACATCGGACGGCCGCCAGCAAAACAGGCGCGTCGAGCTGATCGTTTCTGGCGAAGTGATTGGAACGAAGATCGTTTCGATCCAGGAACTGCCTGTCAGCGCATCGTCAACGCCCCGTTAATCGAACCTCAGACAGAAGAAAAGCCGGCTCCACGCGAGCCGGCTTTTTCTTTTGCCTCGATTGGTATTCAACCTTGATGTCTAGATCTGGAGTTTTCTCGATCGCCTCGCAGGAACGATCCGCCTGAACTGCGCGCTAATAGCAGTTATGCCGCCGAATCCCTCTGGCGCGTTGCTTTAACGCCCGACAGAATACCTACTCCCAAGAGTACGATCGCGCCGACGACAATCCAGTGTGCAGGCACATGAAGCAGGAAGGCGCCGTAGACGAGCCCAATGGTAAGGATCGCAAATCCAATGGCGTAGAGTCCGAAAGACATGGTGTTTCCTTTCCGCTGCGTCAACCAAACAATCGCGATTGAAAAACGGGTCTTCACCGCAAAACAAAAAGACGAAAAGGCAAAGCCTTCCTCCACGCGGCTGCGCGTGGAGGAAGGCAGTTAGTCTGCCTAAATAGCTAAAGAACTAGTCGCGATCTGGGTGGTGATGGCGCCAATTCCAGTAATCGCTTTGGTGCCGACGGTTCTCGAGGCGAAACTCGCGATAGTCCCTGTGCCTCTCGCCGAGGTACACGCGGTAGGAACGGTCTTCGCGGTCATTCCATTCATGGTAGTCACGATGATTGCGATCATAGTAGCGCGCATGATCGCCGCCCGTCGTGACAACCACTTCCTGTGCCGCTCCCGCCCTCGATGCTGCTGAGGCAGTGAGTGCCGCAGTGAGAAAAAGAAAACTTAGATATCTGGATGCTTTTTGCACGTCGTCCTCCGTAAATCGCGAACTCTCGTTTTAGAGTTCTGGCTTGTAGTGATCATGCGCCGAGAAGCCTAAGAAGTCTGTGCTATACAGGACAAAATTAGCCGCATTCGACTTCTCCAAGAAACTGCTGGCCTGTACACAAAGGTACAGACATCTGTTCTGCGGATGTCTAGGATTCGTTACGTAAGCTTACGCGGCTCGATCCGCCATATCCATCCTGAAAAGTGTGCAGCAGGTCGAGATGCTGTACGCATCGCCGAAAGTCAACTAGAACAGTTGGCCATCAGGATTTTCTCCTCCTGTTGCCGACCTAGCTCGTGCTTTCGGCCAAAAACTTGTTGGCCCAGCAGCTGAGTTAGCGTTTGCCTCTCTAGTCTTTCCTCGGAAGTAAGAAGAGAGAGTAGCTAATTCGATTCCAGCGGATCCCCCCTCCCTGGCCTACAAGCTGATTAAAAAGCAGAGGAAGTTCTGAGAGTGCGGGCAATTTTTGTACGAAGGCGCGCCCTGCTCTTTCTTCGCGAGGTAACCGGGGGATGCTAAACACAATGAGGCTGCAAAGCGCGGGCTCTCGAACCCAAGCGAGTGGACCGCTTCGCAATGCGCGGCGGTTGTGCCAATGCTGCGCACTACTTGCCGTCCTGGCGTTGGCGACCGTAGCGGTGTTCGCCAGCAGCGCGGCAAGCAATGCTGCCACTCTCAATCTTGCCGGCGTAACCGCGGCAGCTCCATCGATCACGACGCAGCCAGTCGGCCTAACCGTGATCGTGGGGCAAACGGCGACGTTCACGGTAGTAGCGGCAGGGACCGCCCCGCTCAGCTATCTGTGGCAGGAGAATGGGACCGCCATCAGCGGAGCGACTCTTTCGTCGTATACCACTCCGGCTACGACGAGTTCCGACAGCGGCGCGCAATTCACGGTAGTCGTTACCAACAGCGCAGGCAGTGCGACCAGTAACGCCGCCACTCTTAACGTTCAACCGGTGCCTGTTGACGGCCTTACTATTCCTGCAAGCCACCCAAGGTTGTTCTGGAACGCGGCGAAACTTGCCCAAGCACAGCATTGGTGGACAGGACATAGCTACACGCCAAATTATACCAACCCAAACCTGTTCGACCCCTACGATACGTTGCTTGCCTGTGAGCTGGCCAACAATCAAACGTGGTGCAATGCGCAGATAAATTGGGCTGTAAACTTGAGTGCAACGAGCTGCTATCAGAACTCCGGTTGCGATGCCATGCGCTTGTACGGCGAGGCCGTGATGCTTACGTACGATTGGCTATACGCGCAGATGACGGCCGCGCAGCGCGCCACCATCATCAATAACTGGAACACTTGGCAGAATTATCCGGATACAGACAATGGTTGGGGTAACACGGGTATGCCTTCGAGCGTCGACTTCGCGGGAGGGATTCGAACGGACTTTAGTTTGGGAGTTGCTACGTTTGGAGACAATCCTGCGGCTTCAAGTTTTATCGACTACGCGTTAAACAACCGCTGGGCCGCGGTGGTGAATTTCGCGTCCCCGAGCGGCGTCGTACCCCTCGGCGCGAAAGGCTACGGCATACCTGCCCAGGAAAGCTCACAATACGGGCAATATTTTCTGAACTACCATGCAGTTCCCCTGGCGACTTCTGCACTCTTAGGGCGTGACTTGTGGCAGGAATCCACGGCCTTGAAAGCTGGCGTGTTGCAGACGATTTACAATACCTTACCCACCCCAACGATATCGCGCGGCCTTTATGACGGCTGGACATGGAGCGACGATGAAAACTGGAGCTTAGGCGCGGGCCTGTACGGTGGCGGCGGGATGCAGTCGCGCTACTACGGCGATTTCATGATGGCCGCCGCGCAGGAGTTTCCAACTACGGCCATTGGCAAGGTTGCGCGGCAGTGGATCAACACGGTGAATCCGGGGATCGCGCCGATGTGGATGGCGATCGATCCTGGTGGCAGTGCGCAGGCGCTCTCGACCTTGCCGCTCGATTATTATGCTTCCGGTCCGCAGTCTGCCTATTGGCGCAACAATTGGAGCACGAACGCCAGCTCGTTGTTCCTGCAAATGGGACAGACCTTCGGCGTCGGCCACACGCACTTTGATGTGGGAAACTTCCAGTGGTTCCGCGGCGGATCCTATCTAATCCGCGAAACTCCAAGCTATTACACGACCGTGGCGGGGTACAACTCAGTTGGAACAGCCGACGTAAGCTCAGGCTATGCGCATAATCTTCCTCTCATCGGAGGACTACCGGGATCGGCGGATGGCTGCACGGATAGCAATGCGATTGTAAAACGCATGGAGAGTCAGTCCACGTATGCGTATATCGATGTGGATACCAGCGGAACGTATACAAACAATATCTGTGATCCCGGTCGTCCAGAACGGGAAAACATATACGCCCAGCATGTGGAACGTGAATTTATCTTCTTCCGCGATATCGAAGTGCTTCTTATTCTAGACCGTTTGCAGGCCGACTCCGCAAGCCGTAGCAAAACATTTGTGAGCCACTGCGAAACTAGCCCCGTTTCAATCGATGCCGCGCATTACGTCTGCGTGGATGGAAGCCAACAGGCCAGTTACTCAGTGCTGCTGCCTGCAAATCCGGCGCTGGTGGCTGTGAATGAGGCCGCGAATGGCGCAACGTGCGCATCAAACGAGTGTCAATACCGGCTGGAAGTCAACGACAACAGCCCGATAGGAGCCCAGAGCTATTTCCTGGTAGCGATCCAAGGTCTCAGCGCTGGCGGAACCGCGCTACAGCCTACTATGCAAGATAACGGCACGTCTTGGACCGTCGCGCTGGGTGCCAATCACAGTGTAACGCTCAACAAAGGCATGGCCTCGGCAGGCGGTTCCGTAACGATCAGTGGCGCGACCACAAACCTGCGCGTGGACGCTCAAGCGATGAGCATCACTGACGATGGGCCGGAGTGGGCTGCATCAATCACGGCGCCACCGATAGCACCTACGATCACGGCGGCGCCAGCGAACCAGACAGTGACCGCAGGACAGACGGCGTCGTTCACAGTGCTGGCGGCAGGTACAGCGCCGCTAAGTTACCAGTGGCAGAAGAACGGAGCCAACATCGCCGGAGCTACGACAACAAGCTACACGACACCAGCAACGGGGACCACCGACAGCGGATCGACGTTCGATGTGGTGGTGACGAACACTGCGGGGACTGTGACGAGCGCGGCAGCAGCGCTGACGGTGAACCCCGCACCCGTGGCACCTACGATCACGACGGCGCCAGTCAGCCAGACAGTGACCGCGGGACAGACGGCGACATTTACAGTGGTGGCGGCAGGGACTGCGCCGCTCGGCTACCAGTGGCAGAAGAACGGGGCCAACGTCACCGGAGCGACGGCGGCAAGTTATACAACGGCGGTGACGACGACAGCAGATAGCGGCTCGACGTTCGACGTGGTGGTGACGAACACTGCGGGGACTGTGACGAGCGCGGCAGCCGCGCTGACGGTGAACCCCGCACCCGTGGCACCTACGATCACGACGGCGCCAGTCAGCCAGACAGTGACCGCGGGACAGACGGCGACATTTACAGTGGTGGCGGCAGGGACTGCGCCGCTCGGCTACC